>VOFG01001329.1_pt1 | contig 218000 bp, 233 predicted proteins | sample 5384171 | NCBI WGS metagenome assembly VOFG01 (sample SAMN12384726, study PRJNA508395) | human gut metagenome | isolation source: healthy gut F | host: Homo sapiens | reverse complement strand
CGGCGGCTTAATATTTGTAATACCCTACGTATTTCTTCATCACGCCCGATAACCGGATCAAGTTTTCCGCTGCGGGCAGCCTCATTCAAATTAATGGCATATTTGCTTAAGGATTGATAAGTGTCTTCACTGGATTGTGAAGTTACTTTTTCACCTTTACGTAGTTCTGCTATGGCGGAGCGCAGCTCTTTGTCTGTCATTCCCGCGTCTTTCAATATGGTAGCGACAGTACTCTTTACATTCAACAAGGCTAGGATAATAGCTTCCAGTGAAACGAATTCGTCACCCATCTCTTTGGAATACTGTACGGCTCTTTGTAATATCTCGTTGCTTTCACGGCTAAGGTAAGGTTCTCCTCCCGAAACCTTAGGCAGCGAGTCAATTTGCTTGTCGATGACCAATGCGATCTGCTGGGCGTTCATTCCCAATTTCTGGAAAATGAAGTTGGTGACGTTTTCACCTACTTTCAGTACTCCGGCCAACAGATGCACAGGCTCGATAGCTTGCTGTCCGCGGGCTTGAGTTACGTTCACCGCTTGTTGCACTGCCTCCTGTGATTTAATTGTGAAGTTGTTAAAATTCATATTGTATCTCCTTTCTAAATATTATTCAAATACCTATTGAAAACGTAACTGTCACTGCTTTGTTCAGTGGCTTTTGCGATTTCATTTGATAATCGTCAAATAGTTTGCCAAAAAAAAAAAAGCTAATGAAGTAAAATAAGAAGACAAAATGGCAGGCTCTCCGGCTTTTAAATGAAAAAAAGTCCGAATTGTACACAAAAAGGCAGATAACTCTTTTTTGCAAGCAGATGATAATTCCTATCTTAGCATCGAAATCATAAAATGAAAACGAGATGACAAATGAAATAAAGTTTGCAGATACTGTAATTCTGGTGGATGTAGCCTATGTAGACAGGGTGGCGGGTGATTTATCCAAACATTTTGGTGACGTGGTGGGCCGTAAGTTGCCGAAAGCGGATTTACCGGTGTTGTTGGAATGTCTGTCACTGGATAGTGGAATACCCTTGGGGGAGAATGCAGTTCAGGTATTATTTATTTATGACGAGGAAAGTAAGAAAATGGATGCTTTTCAGCCGTCGGATTTGGAAAAGGAATTAAATAACGTGGCTTTCAAAAGCCAGTTGGGAGAGTTTGCACTTTATTCTTTCGAACCATCGGATATGGCTAGTCGCGAAGAGTTGTTTCTGGAGTCTTTGAGAGTGGTGGTTGATGCAAAAGAGGTGAAACGGGTGATTATTGTCCCTGCCGAAGAAGAATATGGAGATAAAGTTCCTGCTATATTAAATAAGGTGGACGGAAAAGAAAAATGACGGTATTCGGTATGAATCCTCCAACCAGTGAAGTCGCTTATCAGTGGGAGATGTTTGGATTCGCTGTTTTACAGTCGTTAGGAATTAAAGCAGACGAACTATAATCATTAAAAACATGTCTGATTTCAGGTTAAGAGTATTCAGTAGTGTTGCGAAAAACCTCAGCTTTACAAAGGCTTCGCAAGAGCTGTTTATCAGTCAGCCGGCTATAACCAAGCATATTCAGGAATTGGAAACGATGTACCAGACACGCCTTTTTTGAGCGAATGGGGAACAAGATCTTGCTGACTGATGCAGGCAGGTTGTTGTTGGAGCATTGTGAGAAAATTTTGGAAGATTACGGACGCTTGGAGTACGAGATGAACTTATTACGTAATGAGCATACCGGTGAGTTGCGCTTGGGAGCCAGTACTACAATTGCCCAATATGTGCTTCCCCTTTGCTGGCCCGCTTCATCGAGAAGTTTCCGCAAGTGTCTTTATCACTTTTCAGCGGGAACTCCTCTGAGGTGGAAAAGGCATTGCAGGAACATCGTATAGATTTGGCACTGGTAGAGGGAAATACCCGGCAACCTAATTTGAAATATACTCCTTTTCTGCAAGATGAGCTGGTGGCTATCGTCCATACTCATAGTAAGTGGATGGATTATGATGAGATAACTTTGGATGAATTGAAAGAAGTTCCTCTTGTACTTCGTGAAAGAGGTTCAGGGAACATTGGATGTATTGATTACCGCTTTGCATAAACACAACATAAAGTTATCGGACCTTACTATCCGTATGCACCTGGGAAGTACAGAGAGCATTAAATTATTTCTGGAAAATAGTGAGTGCATGGGGATTTTGTCTATCCGGTCTATTAATAAAGAACTGTATTCAGGGAAGTTTAAAGTATTGGATATAAAAGACCTGGTGATGTTTCGTGAATTTGATTTTGTCCAATTGCAAGGGCAGGATACAGGGCTCCCGGCTCTGTTCATGCAATTTGCCAATCATTATAAGGAAAAGTTATAACTTATAATTAAAAACGATTAGATTGTTTTTGAAACATATATTACCTTTGCATCCCGAAATGGAGAAATAATGTTAAAAAGTAAAATATATGATTTCAGTAACAGCTTTACAGCAAAACAGCAAAACTATTTATGTAGGTTTGCTTTCCACGTTAACGGTCTTTTGTTGATGGACTATATTCCGGTATTGGCTTCATTTTCCCAGTGGGTCACTCCCCCGTATCTTTATTTCTGGGGTTGATATTTGCATTAGTTTGCGGACAGGCCTATCCTAAGTTCAATAAAAAGGTTTCTAAATATTTGTTGCAATATTCTGTAGTGGGATTGGGGTTCGGTATGAATCTTCAGGCTTCTCTGGCTTCCGGTAAGGAAGGAATGGAATTCACGATCATTTCTGTAATCGGTACAATGATTATAGGTATGTTTATAGGGCATAAACTTTTGAAGGTAGATCGTGATACGGCTTATCTTATCAGTTCGGGTACTGCAATTTGTGGGGGAAGCGCTATTGCTGCTGTGGGTCCTGTATTGAAAGCTAAAGATAGTGAGATGTCTGTGGCTTTGGCTACTATCTTTGTATTGAATGCCATCGCTTTGTTTATTTTTCCGGTGTTAGGTCATATGTTTGGGTTAGATCAACAACAGTTTGGTACTTGGGCAGCTATTGCTATTCATGATACGAGTTCTGTGGTGGGAGCAGGTGCGGCATACGGTGAAGAGGCGTTGAAAGTGGCGACAACAATCAAACTGACCCGTGCACTTTGGATTATTCCTTTGGCATTCGCTACTTCTTTTATTTTCAAGGGAAGCGGTAAGAAAGTAAGCATTCCTTGGTTTATCCTTTATTTTGTTGTGGCTATCGTTCTGAATACTTATGTGCTGGATGGTGTGCCTCAATTCGGGCAGGCTGTTTCCGGACTGGCACGTAAAGGATTGATTATTACCATGTTCTTTATTGGAGCTTCCTTGTCTATGGATGTATTGAAGCAAGTAGGTATGAAACCTCTGATTCAAGGTGTTGCTCTTTGGGCGGTGATCAGTCTTAGTTCATTGGCTTATATTCTACTTTTCTGATAGGGATTTATTAGAATATTAAAAAGTATGCGGATGATATGGATTGTCTGAAAAATCCTGTTATCCGCATGTTTTTTTATGAGAATATAATTTAGAAGTAATAGATGAGTAATAGTACAGCGTTTACTCCAATGACAGTGAGGAATCCTTTCCATACATAAGGCAGCATTTCTTTTCTGCGTGAGGAAAAAAAATGGCATAGAACATATTCACTACGATGTTGCTGATGATAGCTTGCATGATACAGGCCCCTACAATGGTTGCCGGAATGTTTCCGCCTTGTAACAGGTTTAGTATGAAAGGAGTGATATCACTTAATCCTGTTGCAATGGAGAGAATACTCAAACCTCCTGTTCCTGCATAAACCAATGTATAGTGAGTCAGAAATGTAAATACTACAAATAATAAAGCAAAGATCAGAGCGACTTTGAATTCCAGTGGATTACTTTCCGTTTCCGTTTCTTCAATAACTTCGCGCTCGCCTTTTATAGTATGCTTTTTATGGATGAATATGCCGATGCCGGCGGCGGTTGCAGACATGATGAGCAGATAGGGGTAAATATTCAGAAAGATGGAAGTGCTGAATATAAGGATCAAAATCATGAAACGTAAGAACATCATGCTGACAGCAAGCATCATGGCAGATACATATTCCGGTATTTCATGCGCTTGTACCCGTTTGCATTTGCGGGCAAGGATGGAAATGGTAGCGGTGCTGCTATACAGACCACCGATAATGCCCGAAACCAAAGTGCCTGATTCGCGGAAAACATATTGCTTCAGCAGGTAGGACAAATAGGAGATACCCGATACGACTACAGTAGCCAGCCAAATGGTGTATGGAGTGAGATTGATACCCGGTATGAGAGGTTCCTTGGGTAGCATGGGCAAAATGATACCGCTGATAGCCAGAAATTTTGCCAGTGTGATCATTTCATCATTCTGCATCCGTTGTACAAGTTCTGTGAAGGTGTGTTTCATTTCTGTGAAAAGAAGCACGGTGACTACCATCATCACGTAAAACCAGGAAGGCTGTGTACTTATGATAGGAGCCATACAATAGGTGATAAGGGCGATGATGATTGTTGTCACTCCAAACACGTGGAACTGGGATTGCTTGACATAATAATTGATGCCCAGTAACATACCTAAAATTATTCCGCCTCCCATAAATAAATGCATTTCCTTAGGATCAAGTATATAGAGGAGATATCCCAAAATGCCGATAAAAGTAAAAGTCCGGTCTGTGCCGAAAAGCGTAGTTTCCCCCTCTCGTTTCAGGCTGATTCTCCGTTGGGATAAACCGATGAGTAAAGAGAACAAGGTCACCAGAATGAAAGTAACCAATTGCTGGGGAAGGTAATCGTACAACTTTTCCATAAATCTGTCAAGATTAGGTTGATGTAATAGGTTTTCCTTTTAAACTGCATTGACTCCTCTGATGGATTCAAGTGGCTTTAAAACGCTTGCTTAAACTGGCTTTCTTCAAAAAGTCCTTTTAATTTATCATCACTTTTTATTTGGTTGATGATTGTGGACAGAACTCCTGCTTTAGGCAATTCTACCACAACGTCTGTTTTATATTTACCACCGCTCTGCCGGCTGTTTTCACAGATTACTTTTAAGTTAGCAGCCTCTTGCTGGGTAGCCATATGGACCAGATCTGAGAACTGTTCCCACTCTGCATTACCGAATTTTTTTTGAGACTTGGCAGCCATTTCCGCCTTTGCTTTGATCTGGCTGGTTATTGCAGTACGGGCTGCAATGACCGCCTTCTTTTTGGAGGCAGTGGCATCACCGCTTTGAGCTGATGCTGAGGCACGGAAGAAGTCTGCGTTTGTGCTATATGCATTTCCGGTACAAGGAGTACTTTGTGCCTGTGCCCATGTTGACATTCCAAGGACGAAGGCTAAAAAATAGATGAATTTATAATATTTCATAGTTGTAATTTTATCAATCTATTGCGAAGATAGAAGAATATTTGATAATATAAACAAGAAAAGGGAAAAAAAAGATTGAGCTTGCTTTATGAAATGATTATATTTGCAGAAATTAAATGAAAGGTTAGTATTCATGGAATCAACAACAAAACTCTATTCGTTAAATTACACAAACGCAAATACTTATTTATTTGCATTCGTGTTTATTGTAGGTAATGTGGTATTGCCGCAACTTTGTCATTTGGTGCATTTGGGTGGACCTGCTATGTTACCCATTTATTTCTTCACATTAATAGGTGCTTATAAATATGGATTCAAAGTGGGGATGTTGACGGCTGTTCTTTCTCCGCTTGTCAATAGCTTCTTGTTTGGAATGCCTTCTGTGACCATACTTCCGGCTATATTGGTAAAGTCGGTATTGTTGGCGTTGGTGGCGGGATATATGGCAGATCGTTTCCGTAAGATTACGATTCCTGCATTGCTGGGGACTGTTATGGCATATCAGGTGGTGGGTACCTTGATAGAATGGGCTCTTGTCGGTGATTTTTATTTGGCGGCACAGGATTTCCGGATTGGAATTCCGGGCATGTTGCTCCAGATTTTTGGTGGCTATGCTTTGTTGAAAGCTATTGCAAAAAAAAGATAAGTTGTAAACATTTGATGTTATGCTGCAAATTGTGAAACAGCCTGAAAATGGTGGCGCTGGCTATGTTCTGGTAGCTGTCATGGATGGAGATCCCGGTAAATGGATGACTTTGGTTTTTGATAAATCATTTAATAGTTAATAGATAAAATGACAGGCACATTATTATTTTTAGGATTAGGAATGCAGGAAATATTATTCATTGCATTGATTGTTCTTTTATTCTTTGGTGGGAAGAAGATACCCGAACTGATGAAGGGGTTGGGCAAAGGGTTAAGAGTTTTAAGGAAGGGATGAACGGGGTGGAGGATGATATAGATGGAAAAGATAAGAAAGGGGAAACGAAAGAGTGACAAATGATGGAACAACAGCAGAAGATACTGACTTTTTGGGATCATCTGGAAGAACTGCGCCATGTCTTGTTCCGTATTGCAGTGGCTGTGGTATTTCTAATGTTGGTAGCATTCTTGTTTAAGGATGAGCTTTTTGCTATTGTTCTAGCGCCTAAGAATGCTGATTTCATTATTTATCGTTTTTTTGCCGGATAGCTGATTTCATGGCTATGCCTTCATTATGTCCGGAAGTGTTTTATGTGAAAATGATCAATACCCAATTGGCGGCTCAATTCATTACTCATATGAGCGTGTCTTTTTATACGGGTTTTTTGCTGGCATCTCCTTATGTTATTTATCAGTTGTTCCGTTTTGTTTCGCCGGCTTTATACGAGAATGAAAAGAAATATTCTACCCGGATTGTAGGGTGGGGCTATTTTCTTTTTATGATGGGAGTTCTTTTGAATTATTTTTTGATTTTCCCTCTTACTTTCCGTTTTCTTGCTACCTATCAGGTCAGTATGGAAGTGGAGAACACGATTACTTTGTCTTCGTATATGGATACATTGATGATGATGAGCCTGATGATGGGGATTGTTTTCGAGATTCCTGTCCTTTGTTGGCTTTTTGCCAAACTGGGATTTCTTACGGCTGATTTTATGAAGCGGTATCGTCGTCATGCTATTGTTATTATTCTGATAGTTGGAGCTGTTATCACTCCTACGTCAGATGTCTTTACATTGATGATGGTGTCTGTGCCTATGTATTTGCTTTACGAAGTCAGCATTTGGATTGTAAGTCGGATTGGGAAGAAACAGCGGGAAGAATCCGTAGAGGAAGTGCTTGAAAAATCATGAGATGATAATCCTTATAAATGTTATTCCGTAAAAAAGGAAGACCTTTCATGATAGGCCTTCCTTTTTCCATTAGGATCCATACTTTATTAAATTTTCCAGCCAAAGGCTTCTGCTACGGCCGGAAACACAATCTTTCCGTTTACAATATTCAAGCCGTTTTTTAGTCCCGGATCGTTTTCGCAAGCTTTTTCCCAACCAAGATCTGCCAATCTGATAGCGTATGGCAGTGTAGCATTGGTTAATGCCAAGGTTGAAGTACACGGCACGGCTCCCGGAATATTTGCCACACAGTAATGGATGATACCGTCTACTTCGTAAATGGGTTCGGCATGAGTTGTGGGATGGGAGGTTTCAAAACATCCTCCTTGGTCAATGGCCACATCTACCAGTACAGTACCCTTTTTTCATCAGTTTCAGCATAGGGCGTGTTATGAGGTGGGGAGCCTTTGCACCGGGGATAAGAACTGCACCGATTATCAAATCAGTTGTTGGCAGTTCTTTTTCTATATTGTGGCTGGACGAGAATAATGTTTTTACATTTTTAGGCATGAACTCACTCAACTGACGCAGGCGGGGTAATGAAATATCACAGATTGTGACATCAGCCCCTAATCCTGCAGCCATTAAAGCTGCATTGGTTCCTACAATGCCGCCGCCTAATACCAGCACTTTGGCTGGCTTGACACCGGGAACTCCACCTAGCAAGATGCCACGTCCTCCTTGAGGCTTCTCCAAAAAACGTGCTCCTTCCTGAGTGGACATTCGTCCCGCCACTTCACTCATGGGAATCAGCAGAGGCAGTCCTCCTTGTTTGTCTGTTACAGTTTCGTAAGCTAGGCATACTGAACCACTACGCATCATTGCCTCCGTTAATTCTTTGTCACAGGCAAAATGGAAGTATGTAAATACCAGTTGGCCCTTACGTACCAGGTTATATTCACATTCGATGGGTTCCTTGACTTTTATAATCATCTCGGCAATGGCGTACACATCTTCTATAGTAGGAAGGATACGCGCTCCGACTTTCTCATACTCTTCATCGGAAAATCCGCTGTTTATACCTGCGGTGTGTTGTATATACACCGTGTGACCTCTCTGTACCAACTCGTGTGCTCCTGCAGGGGTTAATGATACACGATTCTCGTTGTTTTTGATTTCTTTAGGAATTCCTACTATCATAATTGTCACATTTAAGGGGTTTGACTGCCTCAAAGATAACAAAATGTCAGAAAAGTAGGTTTTGTCTGGATATGTTTTTTTCGTAATAAATGTATGTTTAGCAACATTGTTTTAAGGGATATTCTGTTTTTTATTTGTAAGTTTGCGGAGAGATTCAAAATTTTTGTGATGAGTTCTCCATAAAATAAAGAAAATGACTTTACGAAATTATATAATCATAGCAGCTTTGGGCAGTGTTCTTGCTGTACGGGCACAGGAAGAACCGGCTGCTCCTGTATTCCGTCCTCCTTTTGATTTTCCGCTTATTCTGAGCGGTAATTTCGGTGAACTGCGTTCTAACCACTTTCATGGAGGAGTGGATTTTAAAACCCAGGGAGAGGTGGGAAAACCTATTCATTGCATTGCCGACGGATATGTGAGCCGTGTACTGGTTACTCCCGGAGGATATGGGCAGGCTATTTTTATTACGCATCCCAATGGATATACTTCAGTATATGGACATGTGTTGAAATTTGCTTCTGCAGTGGCAAAAGTGGTGGAGGAATATCAATATCGGCATGAAACTTTTGCTGTGGATTTGAAATTCGAGCCTCATCAGGTCAGTTTCAAAGCTGGAGAAATCATTGCTTTAAGCGGTAATGAAGGGTATTCTTTCGGACCGCATCTGCATATGGAGATACGCCGTACGGATACTGGTGAATTGATAGATCCCTTACAGTTCTATACCGATAAAATTAAAGACACTACTCCGCCACGTGCGTCAATGATTATGCTTTATCCGCAGCGGGGCGCTGGAGTTGTGGAAGGCTCACAAAGAAAAAAATCCATATCTGTTGCTTCTTTGGGACAACCGGTTTCTGCTTGGGGGAAAATAGCCGCTGGCATTAAGGCATACGACTATATGGATGGCACACATAATAATTATGGTGTGCGTTCCGTGGTACTCTATGTGGATACGACAGAGGTTTTTCGCAGTACGGTGGATGGCGTTTTGCCCGAAGAGAACCGGATGATTAATGCCTGGACAGACTATGAGGAGAATGTAAAGAGGCATAATTGGGTGATGCGCTCACAGATTCTTCCCGGAAATAGTTTGCGCATGTTACAAGCCAATGATGAAGGAGGGGTGGTTACGATTGATGAAGAACGTGATTATCATTTTCGTTATGAATTAGCTGATTTATACGGGAATAAGTCGACTTATCGTTTCATTGTGCGTGGCCGTAGGCAGCCGATAGAGGAATATCATCCGCAGGTAAAACATTATTTGGTATGGAATAAAGGTAATGTGGTTCAGGAACCGGGTATGGAACTGGTTATCCCCGAGGAATGTTGTATGAGGATGTGGCACTGAACTGTCATGTGGTTAAAGATACAGCCGCAATATCTTACGAGTACCAGTTGCACGATGAGCCAGTAGCTTTGCAGGCTGGGTGCACGCTGATGATCGGGGTACGCCATCTTCCTGTAGAGGATACGTCGAAATATTATGTGGCCCGTAAGTGGGGAAAAAAGGAAAGGTTCAGCAGGAGGAATTTATGAAAATGGTTGGATGAAGACTTCCATTCGTGAACTGGGAACCTATACCGTAGCTATAGATACTTTGTCTCCACGAGTGACCCCATTAAATAAGGCACAATGGAAGACAGGTAAGGTTCAGTTCAAAATAGGAGATGCGGAAACGGGTATTAAGGATTATAAGGTGAAGATAGACGGCGAATTTGCCTTATTCGGTTTCAGTTCCAAAAATGCGAAATTGTGGATGAAGCATCCTGAACGGTTAAAAAAAGGAGTCGCCCATAAATTGGAATTGGTGGTGACAGATTATTGTGGAAACGAAACAAAAGAGGAATATGAATTTTGATGGTAAAATAAGTATTATACACAATTAAAAAAGTTATATATTAATGAAGAATAAACTGATTTTAGGTGCTTTGCCTTTCTATTGGCGGCAATAACAGAGAGTTTGGCATGCACTAACTTGATTGTAGGTAAGGGAGCCTCGGTTGATGGTTCTGTTATCGTTTCTTATTCCGCTGATTCATACGGAATGTTTGGCGAGTTGTATCACTATCCTGCCGGTATGCATGAAAAAGGAACCATGCGTGATATCTATGATTGGGATTCGGGCAAATATTTAGGGCAAATAAAAAGAAGCGCGTCAAACCTATAATGTGGTAGGTAATATGAATGAATTTCAGGTAACCATAGGTGAAACTACTTTTGGTGGACGGGAGGAATTGGTTGATTCTACCGGTATTATGGATTATGGAAGTTTGATTTATGTAGCTCTCCAGCGTTCTCGTACAGCTAAAGAAGCCATACAGGTAATGACGGATTTAGTAAAAGAATATGGTTATTATAGCAGTGGCGAATCATTCAGTATCGCTGATCCCAATGAAGTCTGGATTTTGGAGATGATCGGTAAGGGTCCCGGTGTGAAAGGTGCTGTATGGGTAGCAGTCCGTATACCGGATGATTGTATTGCCGCACATGCTAATCAGAGCCGGATTCATCAGTTCAATATGAATGACAAGGATAATTGTCTTTACTCTCCGGATGTGATTTCTTTCGCTCGTGAAAAAGGTTATTTTGACGGTATGAATAAAGATTTCAGTTTCTCGGCGGCATATAATCCTTTAGATTTTGGTGGTGTACGGTTCTGTGAAGCGCGTGTATGGAGTTTCTATAATATGTTCAACAAGTCGGTGGGAGATACCTATCTTCCTTATATTCAGGGGGACAGCAAAGAACCGATGCCTCTTTATATCAAGCCTTCCCGTAAACTTTCAGTACGTGATGTACAAGCGGCTATGCGCGATCACTATGAGGGTACTCCACTGGATATAACTAATGATCCCGGTGCCGGTCCGTTTAAAACTCCTTATCGTCTGTCTCCCTTGAGTTTTAAAGTAGGAGATCAGGAATATTTCAATGAACGTCCCATTTCGACTCAGCAAACGGCTTTCACTTTTGTGGCACAGATGCGTGCTAACCTGCCCGATGCAATAGGGGGAGTATTATGGTTTGGAACAGATGATGCTAATATGACAGTGTTTGCTCCTGTATATTGTTGTTCGGATCGTATTCCTGACTGTTATAGCAGTAAAGAAGCCGACTGTGTAACTTTTTCATGGGACTCTGCATTTTGGATTTATAATTGGGTGGCCGATATGATTCGTCCACGTTATAGCCTGATGATTGATGATATGCGTGCCGTTCAAAATAATTTGGAAGTTACTTATGCGAATGCACAGGCTGGCATTGAATCTTCTGCCATGAGCTTATATGAGAAAGATCCTGTAAAGGCAAAAGAGTTCTTGACTAACTATAGTTGCATGACAGCCGAATCGGCAATAGACAGCTGGAAGAAATTGGGCGAATTTTTGATTGTGAAGTATAATGACGGTGCTGTGAAAAAGATGGCAAAAGATGGAACCATTCCTGAAACCGGTCATTGCGCTCCTTTGGTACGTCCGGGGTATCCCAAAGAATTTTTGAAGAACTGGTAAAGGCCACCGGTGAACGCTATAAGATGAAATAGGATATATTTTTGTATGTTCTGAAAGTCTGATTAATTAGTGGAGGGCAGGTTATGATCCTGCTCCTGTGCATAATAAGATAGTTTTTTAGATTGTATTCAGGATGCCTGGGAGCTTTCCCGACTGTTATATATAGTAGTGTTTTTTACCTTGTATGGTCTTCTGCTTTTTTATGACAGATTATTTTAGGGGGGATAATCATATCTCTAATTTTCTTCTTTCAAATTTCTAGGATTTTTAATTTAATTCTTTTACATTTGTCAAGACGTAAAAATCGGATGTAATTATAAACCTTATAAATAACAAAAAATTATGGAAAATGAAGAATTGATAAAACAAGTGACAGAGAAAGCAGAGAAATGGTTAACACCTGCTTATGATGCCGAAACACAGGCTGAAATTAAGAAAATGTTGGCGAATCCCGATAAGACTGATTTGATTGAAGCATTTTATAAAGATTTGGAGTTTGGGACAGGTGGTTTGCGTGGTATTATGGGCGTGGGCAGTAACCGTATGAATATTTATACGGTAGGTGCTTTTGCTACTCAAGGTTTGTCCAATTATCTAAATAAAAATTTTAAAGATCTCGATCAGATATCTGTTGTGGTAGGTCATGATTGCCGTAACAACAGCCGTTTGTTTGCGGAAATTTCTGCCAATATCTTTTCTGCGAACGGTATTAAAGTATATTTGTTTGAAGATATGCGTCCTACTCCTGAAATGTCATTTGCTATCCGTCATTTCGGTTGCCAGAGCGGTATCAATATTACTGCCTCTCATAATCCGAGAGAATACAATGGTTACAAGGCTTATTGGGATGATGGTGCACAAGTATTGGCTCCGCACGATAAGGGTATCATTGATGAGGTGAACAAGATTTCATCGGCTACCGACATCAAGTTTGAAGGTAACAAGGATCTGATTCAGATTGTGGGCGAAGAGGTAGACAGCGTCTATTTGAATAAAGTGAAAACAATTTCTATTGATCCTGAAGTGATCAAGCGTCAGAAGGATTTGAAAATTGTGTATACTCCGATTCATGGTACAGGTATGATGTTGATTCCGCGTGCATTGAAGCAATGGGGATTTGAAAATGTACATACCGTGCCTGAACAAATGGTGAAGAGTGGCGATTTTCCGACTGTTGTCTCTCCGAATCCGGAAAATGCCGAGGCTTTGTCTATGGCTATTGATTTGGCTAAGAAAATAGACGCTGACATTGTAATGGCTAGCGATCCGGATGCTGACCGCGTAGGTATGGCTTGTAAAAATGACAAAGGAGAATGGGTGCTGATCAATGGTAACCAAACCTGTTTGCTGTTCTTGTATTATATAATAAAGAACCGTATTGCGATGGGTAAGATGAAGGATGATGATTTCATTGTGAAGACTATCGTTACTACGGAACTGATTAAATCTGTCGCAGACAAGAATCACATCGAAATGTTGGATTGCTATACCGGATTCAAGTGGATTGCACGTGAAATCCGTTTGCGTGAAGGCAAACAGCAATACATCGGAGGTGGTGAAGAAAGCTACGGATTCCTGGCCGAAGACTTTGTCCGTGATAAAGATGCTGTTTCTGCTTGTACATTGTTGGCGGAGATTTGTGCTTGGGCAAAAGACCAGGGCAAGACCTTGTTCGAAGTTTTGCTTGATATTTATGTGGAGTATGGTTTCTCAAAAGAAACTACTGTGAATGTTGTGAAACCAGGAAAGAGCGGGGCAGAAGAGATTAAGGCAATGATGGAAAACTTCCGTTCTAATCCTCCGAGAGAAATAGGCGGTTCTAAGGTTGTTCTTGTCAAGGACTTTAAAACTTTGAAGGTGACAGATGGTAACGGGAATATAACAGAAATAGATATGCCGGAGGCTAGTAACGTATTGCAATATTTTACGGAAGATGGAACTAAGATTTCAGTTCGCCCGTCAGGAACAGAACCTAAAAATCAAATTTTATGTGGAAGTAAAAGGTGAAATGGGTTGCCACAAATGTTTCGATGTTTGCTAATGCAATTGCTGAGGAAAAGGTGGAAGCCGTAAGAAAATCACTGGGAATTTAATCGAGTATAAGCATCGGGCGAAAGTCTGAGAGAATATTCATAAATAAAAGAAGGGGTGGTGGAGATGTATTTCTCTATCCCCTTTTCTTTTATTTCCGTGCCATTTATATCAAAATCTACACTTCTTTGTTTATTTTTTGTTGTAACTTTGCCTTCTGTTTTAAATAAGGTAAAAGATATGATGTGGTTACTTTTGGCATTTCTCTCGGCTGCATTGCTGGGATTCTATGATGTATTTAAGAAACAGTCGTTGAAGGACAATGCGGTTATTCCGGTATTATTTCTGAATACGTTGTTCTCTAGTTTGATATTTCTTCCTTTTATTGTATTGTCAGTGTGGAGGCCGGGAATATTGAGGATTCTATTTTTATGTGCCTGTTGCAGGGTGGGAGGTGCATCGCTATGTGGTGTTGAAATCTGTTATTGTCCTTTCGTCGTGGATATTGGGATATTTTGGGATGAAGAATCTGCCTATCACAATTGTGGGACCTATAAACGCTACTCGTCCGGTGATGGTGTTGGTGGGAGCTTTAGTGGTCTTTGGTGAGCGATTGAATTTTTACCAATGGATTGGTGTGCTGATGGCTGTCTTCTCTTTTTTTTTTATGCTGAGCCGCATTTATTATGTGGTAATGGCAGCTGTGTTGGGAGCGGTCAGCGGGCTTTATGACAAGTATCTCATGGCGCCTGTCGATCAAGGAGGTATCGGACTGGATAGAATGATTGTACAGTCATGGTATAATATCTATCAATTGTTGATGATGGGAGGTGTTTTGATGTTGTTATGGTGGCCGAAGCGCCAATCTACCACTCCGTTTCATTGGCATTGGTGTATTATTCTGATATCTATTTTTCTGTCGGCAGCTGATTTTGTTTATTTCTATGCCTTAAGCTTGATGGTGCAATGATTTCCATAGTATCTATGGTAAGGCGTGGCAGTGTGCTTGTTTCTTTTCTATTTGGTGCAATGGTATTCCGTGAGAAGAATCTTAAAAGCAAGGCTGTGGATTTGGCACTGGTACTTATTGGTATGATATTTTTGTATTTGGGAAGTCGGTAAGCAAAAAAGACGGGGTGTTACTCATCGTGCATACCCCGTTATTCTTGATTACTCTATAATGATTTTATATTCTACATCAAACGTTTCTTTTGGTTCTAATTTCTGTATCCATTCACGGTCCTTTAATTCGCCCGAATACCCTACAGAATCGCAACGTCCATACCATGGTTCAATGCAAACAAATGGGCAATCGGGATGTGTCTTGGTAGGAGACCACAAAGCTACCAATGGAGAATTAAATTCCAAACTGATATGGGGCTTTTTCTTTTTATCCAGTAAGGTTATTTTTTTCAGTTGTTTATTGTCAAAAATATAAGTGTCACAATCAAAAGTATGAATATCAATTGGCATCAGCCCTTCTTTGTTTAATTTTAGTACATGACGTTCTGGTGATACGCACCCCTTTTCGGTTGGCATGATATATTCTAAGTCAGACTTTCGGTCAAAAACAAAGAAGCCACGATCCTTTGTAGCAAAGCATCGAACTCGGGGAAATAGAAAGCTGGGTGTGCTCCAATCTGGAAATACATATCCATAGCTCCCAGATTTTCTACACGCCATTTTACGGTGATTTTATTTTCTTCCAATAAATATCCCACCAGCAGGCGGAAGGGAAAAGGAAACTTGCCCAATGTATCAGGAGTGCTTTCCAACCAATATACAGCTCCTTTGTCTTCTTTATAGGTTAGTTTGAAGTCCATATCACGTGCAAAACCGTGTTGTCCTATTTCATAAGTGTTTCCGGCATGACGGTATTTATTGTTCCACACACGTCCTACTATAGGGAAAAGGACAGGTGAACGCCGTCCCCAAAATTTAGCGTTGCCCTGCCAAAGATATTCTTTGCCATCCTTTTGATACTTTGAAGCTCGGCGCCATGCTCGGCTATTTGTACAGTCAGGATAGAATTAGATAGTGTTTCCATGTTTCTTCGTTTATAAATTCTTTTTTTCAAAGGTAGGGATGTTTCATGACATGACAAAGTGAATCTTCATCTTTGTGTAAATTTTATCTAAAAGGCTGTTTGGGTCAAATAAATTTTAATAAAAGTATATGGTTGTGTTTATTTTTGCTTATGTTTGTCAATAAGCTATGAAGGAGGATAAGATGGAGAACATACATTTGATATTTAAATTTTTATGGTATAGTGTATTATTTTGTATATGGGGAGTATCTTGTACAAGTTCCGGAACTTATAAAAAGACCCAAATGGATATCTATATGCAGTATTATGATTTTATAATTGATTCATTGTCAAAAAAAATCCTAGTTATGTATGTACCCGGACTGCCAGGCAAATGTCGGTTGCCACAGATAGTGTGGCGTATTACCATTATCTTGTTCTTTTGGCAAAAGCATATATGTTTAAATCCGAGATGGATTCGGCTAAACTTAGCATGGATAGAGCGGAAGTATTTTGCGATGGAGCTGAACCGTCATCGTTAATTAATGATTTGTATGCTGAGATTTACAATATGCGGGGTAATGTATGTGTTCGTCAAGGGTTGACAGATTCTTCAGTGGTATGTTTTCAAAAAGCATTTGATTATCGTTTGAAGGGTAGTAACAGAGATATGCTTCATGATATTTCTATTAATTTGGCTGATGCTTTTGTCCGTACCGGTCATTATGATAAAGGCGCGATGTGGTATCGTAAAGCTTTGTCTTACTGTGATTCATTGAAGATTCCTGAAGAAAAACGTTTTCCTGTTTATTACGGATTGGCACAGGTTTATATGGAACTTCGTGATTTTACGTCTTGTGATCATTACTATGAACTGGCTGCCCGGCAATATGATAAGATGCTTCCATTTGAGAAACATATTTATTTGAATAATCGTGGTAATTCTTATTATTTTCGTGCTGATTATCCTAATGCTTTGGAATTTTTCAGAAAATCATTATTGTTAGCTCGTTCTTATCCGGATATGATTTTTGAGGAACATCTGACTGAAATGAATTTGGGAGAAACTTTTCTATTGATGAATCAGGTTGATTCTGCCGCATACTATTTAAACCTTTGCAGTGATTTTTTTCGTTCTATCGAAAATCAGACGGCTCTCTATTATTTGGATACCCAATTGATTGAACTTGCCTTGAAGCAGAATAATTTGTCTTTAGCACGTAAACGTATGTCTGAGGCTATACAGCCTGATTATGTGGAACCGAATATGCAGAGATATCCGTAACCGTTACCTGCAACATTATTTTGAAGAGGTGGGGGATTTCAAACAAGCCTATTATTATCAAATGGAAAATCAGCGTATTGATGATTCTACACGTAATGAGCGTATTAAAATGCGTACAGCTGAAATTGATCTGAAATACAGTCAGGACACCACGCTGATGAAGCAGAAAATTTTTATCCAGCAAAAAGAGAATGAAGTACTGGCGCTGAATCAGACGCTTTACCTGTGGATGTTTGCCTGCATCTGTATTTTGGGGCTCGTTGTTTTTGTTTACATGTACAACAAGAGACAGCGTTTCCTGCTGCAAATGAAAAGTCAGAATATGATTGCCACTTTGCGTATGGAGAATATCCGTAACCGGGTTTCCCCCCATTTCATTTTTAACATTCTGAACCGTGAGATGGGAAACTACACCGATGAGCAGGCCGGAAATATGCGTGGGTTGGTAAAGCTGATGCGGCGCAACCTGGAACTGACCGAACAGCTGTGCGTTACCATGGCCGAGGAACTGGACTTTGTCAATACGTTTATCAACCTGGAACGTGAAGCATTGGGAGATAGCTTTATACTGTCCACATCCATAGATGCTGCCATCCATCTTGACCAAGAAATACTTCCTTCCATGATGATACAGATTCCGATAGAAAATGCTATCAAGCATGCCCTGAAGGACAAAGAGGGGATGAAAAGACTGTGGATTGATATCAAGAAGACCGGGGAGGGAATCTGCGTCAAGGTGCGTGACAATGGGGAGGTTACCGGATAAACAGTGCCAACCATGGTACAGGCACCGGTATAAAAGTGATTCTTCAAACCATACAGTTGTTGAACGCCAACAATAAAAAGCATATCGACATATCCATAACCAATGTGCAGCTGGAAGACGGAGAAACCGGTTGCGAGTTTGCTGTCTTCCTGCCTCAAGGCTATGATTATAATTTGAAAAAGATGGTTTAGTTATTATTTTTGCTAGGATAGTGTCCGAAACGGTCGCTATAGTTCCATAACCGGAGTGTCGGGTTTGTGCGTTAAAACATGTTTTAATACTTTTGTTCCGTTAATAACTAAAGCAGGATTGTTTACTATGGATAAACTATACAGGGTCGTAATAATTGATGATGATGAGTTCTCTGCGGACAATCTTTGTCTGGAGCTGAAGAAATATAACAGGCTGTATATAGACGGGATGGCACGTAACGGTGCGACTGGCCGGAAACTGCTGGAAAAAGTTCATACGGACTTCCTGTTTCTGGACGTGGAATTGCCGGACATGAAGGGCATGGAACTGCTGGAACAGCTAAGGGGGGCAATCACTTGGAATATGCAGATTGTGTTCTATACAGCTTATGATAAGTACATGATTTATGCTATCCGTGGGGCAGCTTTCGACTACTTGCTGAAGCCTATAGACAAGAAGGAGCTGGAAGGGATCATTGACCGCTTCATGAAAAAGGCGGAAGAGTCGGCAGCCGCATCTTTGGTTATCCCTCCGCGTGTGTATTCGGCCGGCGAGCATACTTTTATGATATCCACACCCATCAATGACTTGCGCATTCTGCGCTCCATTGACATCGGTTTTTTCCGTTATAACTCCGACCGGAAACTGTGGGAAGTGGTGCTGAACAACCAGCTGCCTTTGCTGCTGAAGAAAAATACTACGGCCGATCATATCAAGGGATATGACTCCTGCTTCGTCCAGATCCATCAGTCGTATATCATTAATATCAATTATCTGATGATGATTAAGGAGAACCGCTGCGTCATGTTTCCCCCGTTTGAGAATATTACGGAACTTCAGGTTTCCAAGAAGTTCAGAAAAGAATTGCAGGATAGGTTTTATTTGTTGTAGTGAATCTATTGATGACGTTGAAAATACAAGTTTATAGAAAGTGATTTTAAGTCACAGTGGAAAAGCAGGAGTCGTGAGATTGCTGCTTTTTTTGTTTTTAGTGCTTAATTTTCCCTTTGCGGTATATGGAAATGAGGCTATATAGTCGTTAATTTAGATAGAATAGTATGCTTGTTAGGCTGTTTGATACTTTCTCTTGGTTTTGTGAATTTGTAAAATGACGTTAATTGTTTTTCTTTGAAGCCGCATAAGGTTAAAAAAAGACATGTATATGAATGAAGTAAAAAAAGTAATATTGTTTTTATTATGCTGTGCTATACCTTTTAGTTTTTATGCACAGAAGGCGCGCCAAAATGCTGTAACAAAGAAATGGGGATATGAGCAGACCGAAAATAAAGGATGGTGGGAAAATTCAAAATATAGGGGTAATTCTATGTTTGGTGGATGGGATGCGGCTTTAGTAAATCAGGATTATGAGATAAATTGGTTGATTTCTCCACAATATGAAGGGGTGACCAAGAGATTTACAGAAAAGTTGGCAGGAGTAGTTTTAGGAGGAAAAGTAGGTTTTATAGACATACACAACCGTTTTATAATTAAACCGCAGTTTGAAAATGCAGATGATATTCATGGATTTAATTTAGGACTGTCTGCGGTAAAGAAGAATGGCAAGTTTGGCTTTATAAATAAAAAAGGAGAATTTGTCATTGAACCTCAATTTGATTACGCTGATAATTTTAGAGATAACATGTTGGCTACAATCAAGCAAGAGGGTAAGTTCGGGGCTATTAATTTAAGGGGAGAAATCGTTGTTCCATGTAAATATATTCTAGAAGAAGCAATGATAAGCGTTCCTATATCCAATAAGGTATATCGCCAGAAACAAGAAGAAGTGAAAAATGCGAAAGGGAACGGTGATTTTGATGATTTGCTTGATAAAATCGCTGAATGTAGCAGAGAGGTCAATGAAAAAATTAATAATCCTGGAGCAGAAGTTATAACCGATTCTCTCAGAATAAGGGAAGATAATGGTAAAATGGGCCTTGTAGTGGGAGGACAAACTGTAATTCCTACAGAATATGAGGAGCTTATAATAGCAGAAGATGGATTTGTTCTTGCTTGCAAGCAGGGTAAATGGGGGCTTTGGATATATATGGGCGTACTATATTGCCTTGTGTTTATCAATGGGTATATTATGATGTATCGGCAAAGGTCTGGATTGCCAAAAGTCTTGCAATGGGGCTATATAATAGTCAAGGTGCTTTATTACTACCGGGAAGGATTGATTATATAGGTAGTTTTGTGGATGGCAAAGCACCTGTTTGGCTGAATTCCGTACTCGGTTGGATAGATACGAAGGGACAACTCTCTGATGGCTTTGCAGAGGATGTGACAGAATCCTTTTTGAAAGAAGAAAAAAAGGGAGTGGCAGGTGCTTGGGGTATGTTTAATTTATTGACAGATTTGATTCCGGACTATGCCATGGCCCACTATTATATGGGAAAAGGGCAAGTGACTGATGGCATTTATTCTAAAGGAATGGAGCATCTGAAGATAGCGGCAGAATTGGATCCGGATAATGGAGAAGTAGCGTTAGCGCTGAAGCAAGCCAAAAAGGACAAGAAGAAAAGAACGTTGAATACGATTGGTTACATTGCAAGTGTGCATAATGATTTGGAATCTACAAACTCTAATTCTTTTAAAGATGAAAGCAGAAATCAAAATAAGCCTTCATCCGGAATTAATCTGGGAGTTTCTATGGATGAGGTAGATGCCCTTGGTGGGTCTACAGCTACTGCTATAGCAGGAGGTAGTAATCATTGTGGTTTTTTGAAATATGTGTTAGAAGATCTTGAAGAAAAGATTCAGAAGAATACGGGCGAATTGATGGGAGAGTATTATCGGAAAGTGAAGGATGAATATTTGCAGTTTGCCGGTAAAGAAGGGTGTGAACAATAATATATAATTAAAGAATAGAATTATGAGAGTAATGAATGTGAAATTTGTCGGTAGAATCATTATGACGGTTCTTTTTGTATTCATCTGTATTGGAGTGCACGCAGGTGATGACCCTTTAAAATATGAGATAGAGGGAGAAGGAGTAGGTGCACAAGGTACTTATTTGGTAAAAGTGACAGTAATCCAGAAGAAAAGTAAATTGGATGCCGATGTGATCAAGAAGTGTGCAGTTCATGGGGTGCTTTTTAAAGGATTTTCCAGCCAGACTTCACGCACCCGGCAGAAACCTTTGGCAGGAAGTATGGTGGTAGAACAGCAACATCAGGATTATTTTGATGTCTTTTTCCAAAAAGGAGGTTCTTACATGAATTTTGCCAATATGGTAGGAGAGAATCTTTCAGTGGTGAAGATGGGAAAGCAGTATCGAATTTCAGCAGTGGTTTCCGTTGCGAAAGACGCCCTCTATCAAGAGCTGGTATCAGCCGGAGTTATTAAAGGACTAAATAATGGATTTTAGCTTATGTATAAGAGGTTGATTGTTACTTTTCTGATACTGGCTGACGGATTATTGTCTGCTTTTGCCCGGCAGGCTCGTGATGTGATTAATCTGAATAATGGTAACTTGTATCATTGAAATTAGACTATGAATTTTAAAGAAGAAAAAATTATGAAACATCTGTTTTATACGTGGAAATTGGGATGTCTGCTTTTACTTATCCTTGCCGGATGCAAAGCAGCAAAAAAGTGTTTCTTCCTATCATTCGTTTGAGAGTGAATGTTTGGGAGTAGAACTGGATGGGTCGGAAACACTTCGCGCCTGGGGCAGAGGGAAAAATCGTACAGATGCTATAGAGCAGGCAAAGAAAAATGCAGTAAGAGATGTCTTGTTCAAAGGTGTTGTTGCCGGTAGTCGTGAATGTAGTGTGCGCCCTTTGATAACAGAAGTGAATGCACAGGAACGGTATGCATCTTATTTTAACGACTTTTTTAGAGACGGAGGGGAATATCTGAAGTATGTAAGTATGGAAGATAAGAAAACAAATTCTAACACGAAGGCTTCTAATAAAACCCAAATTTCTTATTCCACTACGGTGCGTGTGCTTCGTTCTCAATTACAGCAGAAACTGATAGAAGATAAAATTTTAAAACCATAAAGACAGAAAAACATGAAAAAATTATATGCTATTTTATTTCTTGTAGCACTTATACACACCGGAGTGTATGGGCAGGCTAAAAAACCCACCATTATGGTTGTTCCCGCTAATGTGTGGTGTACCCATAATGGTTATACACAAAAATATAACAATCAAGGCACTATTACTGAAATTCCGGATTATAAAAAGGCATTGGATAATGATTTGAACTTGGTGAATGTCATAACGAAAATAGGTGAATTGATGGCTGAAAAAGATTTTCCGTTGAAGGATATGGCATCTTCTATTCGTTCCATAGAGCAGAGTTCGGCGGAACATGAGATGACTACCAGTTCTACTTCGGGAGCTTCACTGGCAGAGTCTCCTTTGGATCGGTTAATGAATAGAGCTAAAGCTGATATTCTGATTGAAGTAGTTTGGAATATTAATACAATGGGTCCCAAACGTTCTGTTACTTATACTTTGCGAGGCTTGGATGCCTACACTAATAAGCAGGTCGCGACGACGCAAGGTACGGGAGAACCTTCTATGGTGCTGAAGTGGCAGTATTGTTGGAAGAAGCGGTAGTAGACAAGATGGATGCTTTCGTAAGTCAATTACAGAAACATTTTGATGATTTGATGGCTAATGGCCGTGAAGTGGCATTGGAAGTCCGTGTGTTTGATAATGGGAGCGGCGTTAATTTGGAAAGTGAATTTGGGGGGGCTGAACTACAGGAAATCATAGAAGATTGGGTGGCGCAGAATACGGTGGCTCATCGTTTTAGTTTAACTGATGCAACTGAGAATATGATGCTTTTTGAGCAGGTACGCATTCCGCTTTATCGTGAAAATGGAATGGCTAGAGATACAAGAAGCTTTGCAAATGATTTGCGCAAATATCTCAATCAGAAAGCCAATCTTACCTGCAAAGTAATGACGAAAGGGTTAGGTAAAGCTGAATTGGTTATCGGAGAAAAATAGAAAAGATATGAAAATAAGGAATATGATATTTGCCGCTTGGTGCGCATGTTGTGCCATGTCTGTGGCAGCACAGGATTGTGAGATAAGCCTTACCATAGCTAAAGCTGCCCAGAAAGAGGAACTTCCATCCCAGGTACAAGAGATTTTAGGAAATCGTTTAGCTGCGGCAGTGGCCGGTCAGGGGAGTGTTGCCAATTCCAATTTTACACCATTCTTTATCACAGCTAGGACCAATACTTTATATAAGGAAACATTGTCCGGTCCTCCTGTCAGTACAGCGCTTACTGTTCAATTGACTTTGTATATAGGCGATGCAGTAGGGCAGAAAGTATTTTCTACTCTCACTGTGGATGCAAAAGGAGTAGGTACTAATATTAACCGGGCATATATCAATGCTTTCCGTGCAATAAATGGCAATAACGTGAAAATACAAGAATTTATACGCGAAGGGAAAGAAAAAATTATCTCTTGGTATAATAGTAATTACAGGCAAATATTGGTAAAAGCGCAAAAAAGTGCTTCTATGCATGAGTATGATGCTGCATTGTATTATGTTACCTCTATTCCTGAATGTTGTGTCGGCTATGAGGAAGCTAGTAAACTGATAGACACTTATTATACTCAATATGTGAATTATAATTGTCAATTGATTATGCAATACGCCAGATCCGAATGGGCGAAGTCACCCGATGCGGAAGGTGCTTCAAAGGCTTTTGACTGGTTGGTTTTCATTGAACCGGGAAGCAGTTGTGAAGGTGAAGCTAAAGTTTTGTATAATGAAATAAAGCAAAAGGTGACCAGTGATTGGGATTTTGAGAATCGTGAGAAATATAAGGATGAAGCGGGGCTGAAAAAGCAGAGGATAGAAGCTGCCAGAGCTATAGGTGTAGCATTTGGTAATGGGCAGCAACCGGTTACTACTAATATTACTTGGCTCCATTAATTCAAGTTCAAATGATTTTAAATAAAGAGAATATGAGAAATAAAAAAGTTATCCTAATTCTATGTCTGCTGGTGCTGGTCAGTGGCTCTGTGCAAGCTCAGAGGTTGAAGGCCGTGCAGAATGAAAAGGGGCGTTATGGCTTTATGACGGAAGACGGGACGGTAGTGATAAAATATAGATATGATGAAGCTACTCCCTTTAAAGACGGTATCGCTAAAATAGGAAAAGATGGAAAATACAGTCTGATTAATGAAGATGGTGAAATCATTACAAAACGGAAATATACATATATCGGTGAATTTTATAACGGGGTTTGCCCCGTCGCTGAAGGTGGAAATACTGAAAAAGGAGTAATGCTAACCACGGGTGGGCTCATAGGCAATAAAGCTAGTAGCAATACAGGTGAAAAATGGGGGTTGATTGATAAGACAGGTAAGGAAATCCTGAAAACCGATTATGAAGCAATGGGAGATTTGAATAAGAAACTGATATATGTCTTGAAAGGCAAGAAGTTCGGGTTCATTGATTCAGCTGGCAATATCATAGTGAAGCCTACTTATAATTTTATTGGCAGTTTCAATAACCAAGGAATCTGTTGGGTTAATATCGGTGGCAAATACGATAAAAAGAACAACATGGTGTCTAAAGGTAAATTCGGGTTAATCAATGAAAATGGGCGGGAAATAATTCCTGCCAAGTATGAAGATGTGGGCAACTTCCCTGTTTTGCGAGATAAGAAAACCGGAGCTTTGCTTGATGAGGCTGCCTTTTATACCAAGGCAGACCAGTCTGCATTTCCGGCTACCAAGCAGGAAATACAGAGCTTGCTGCTTCCCAAACCTCATGCCGCTGAGTCCCAGTTGTCTTCATCGAGGGTCGATTATTTTTATTTCATTAATAAGAAATCCCAAGGGTTGGTAGATATCCATGGAAATACTATTATTCCTTTAACTGCCAATCAGGCTATTCTTCCTCCTTCAGACAATATGCTTAGGCTTGCTAAAGTGGAAAAGAAGCAAATAGCTAAAGCTTATTATGATTTGGATGCTGAAGTGATGGTCAGAATATCTTCTTCAGAAAAGGGAAAGTTTGGAGCTTTCAGCCATAATTTAGCTCCGGTTTCATTGGATGATGAATTGTTTTTCATAGATAAAAAGGGGAATAAGGTGATTGGTGGCCTGTCAAAGGCTTTCCTAAGTAATGAAGGATACCGGGTGGTACAAAAGGGATCGGCTTTTGGCGCTATTGATTCTACAGGGGCAGTTGTTATTCCTATTGAATATACCAATTCGCTTACCAGCGTGAACAATGGACGTTTGGGAGTACAAAAAATGCTTCTTGGTTTTATGTGGATATGAAAGGACAAATCGTATCCGATAAGTATGACCGTATAGGCAATTTTCATCAGGGGTATGCATCCGTATGCCTGAACAAATTATGGGGGGCTATTGATTTGCAGAACCGGGTTGTCGTTCCTTTAGAGTGGCAAGGTGTAGCTCCTATAGTCGATCCGAAATTGATATGGGTGAAAAAGGATAACCTGTATTATCTTTATGATGGGGTGCAAAAGTCTGTTCGTCTGAAGCAGGGATTTGCCAATGCGTCCAACTTTGATAATGAGATGGCTTATGTGATGTCTGATGGAAAGTGGGGGATTATTGATCCGGATGGCAAGGTACTGGTGCCTTGCTTGTTCGAGAAAGAAGAGGATATGGTCTTGGCCAAACAATATATGTTAGCGGAAGACAAGAAGAACTTGACCGAAATAGAGGCTCTTCGAGTGATTGCACGTTTTGACCCGGATACAAATATGTTTAAGATAACCTCTGTCATTCCGGATAAACATTGGGATTATTAATTATTGAATGTTTGAAAAATGAAAAGATTCATTATAATACAGCTGTTGGCGGTGGTATTCGCCGCTCAAATTCAAGCCCAGGGAGACGGCGAAATAAAATATCGCCGCAGTTCTCTTTATAGCATGATGATCAATCACGAAGGAAGAGAATTTGGTGATGAAATAAAGGATGTTTTTCTCAAAATTCCTGTCCCTGATAAATACAATAACCATGATTTAAGTGTAAAAGTAATCTATACTTCTGAAAAGAAATTGGATAAAAACCATGAGGAGATAGATGAATTTATCAGAAACAATGGTATTGCCAGCCGTATGGTAGGACGCTGGTTTAACCGTGATTACATGACAGGGATCTGTGATGTGGAACTGGTGAAAGAACGAGGGCTGTATAACGCTTCCGAACTGGACAAGGCTCTGGCATCCAAGACTCAACGCGGAAACGCTCTGCTGGAAGATGCCGGTGAGGACTTGATTGGAAATACTTTTCTTATTGTGAATGACATTCGCTATATTGACCGTTCAAAAGGTTCAAGTGTGTGGGGAGGAATTGTCAAAGGACTGGGTGCGGCAGCTGGCTATTTACACCGGTGAGACATCCTATATGGATTTAGGTAATTCTACGGGAGATATGGTTGCATCCTATAAGGGGTTTAAAGTAAATATTGATACTTATCTCTATCAACTGGTTTGGGATGAAGAGACCGCAACAAAATTCTATACTCAATATTATACTGATAAGGATAATAAGGAGAAGGTGAATGCTTTCAATAATAACCGTAAGATGTTCAAGTTGAAGTATGTGGGCAGCCAGCATAGTGATGGAAGTAACACTTCCTTTTTGGGGATTAACTTGGATGAGCCCCAGCAAATGGTGCGAAAGGCATGCCAACGTGCCATTGATGAAAATATAGCGAGTCTGCAAAAGAATTTTGACCAGTTCAAAGTGAATACTCCTTTAATCAGTGTTTCTCCCCTGAAAGCTTATATTGGCTTGAAAGAGGGAGTCACTGAAAAGTCTAAATTTGAAGTGCTGGAAGCTGAATTGAGCAAAGAAGGCAAAATGACTTATAAGCGTGTAGGAGTGATTCAGCCTAAGGAAAATCTGATTTGGGATAATCGCTATATGGCTTCCGAGGAACAGGCTTATGGTTCGGACTTTGGTTTTACCACTTTCCGAAAAGTATCGGGTGGCGATTTTTATCCGGGAATGTTGATTCGTGAAATAAAATAAGTGTTTAAGTTAGCCGGCTTCGTCAACAGAAGTGAAAATTGGTTGCTTGCCAAAAAGATTTGTTGATATGGCTGAATAGTGAAACATAAAACAAACAGGCGTTTATTCTTCGGAAATGAACGCCTGTTTGTTTATGTTTTAAATGGTTCTATACTGCCAGCTTGGAGAGGTGTGAAAAGTAGAACTGTTTTTTTGATGGCTCTTCCAATTTCATATCATATAGAGCTGGAATGTGAAGCTTAATTTACAAATTTTCAAGCTTGTCTTATTGGCATAATTTATTTATTGTATATATAGTCGTTAATTTTAGCTGCTTGGTATCTGCTTTAGTGTGTTTAGTGTAAATCTTGACAAATGATGGTTTTTTGAATATAAAAGTTGCAATACATTTGCAAATGTAAACTTATAGAGTCAATTGTTACGAAGTATGGAAAAGACAATTATTGCAGCACTTTTAATGCTGATTTCGTTAATATCGTATGCACAGGGTTTAATGTGGACTGCGAAGGCTGAACTCAATATGAGCAGCATGTCTAACGTAGAGGAATCTAAAATGCATCCAGGTTTCTATGCAGGAATAGGAGCTGGGTATGTTATTGATGAAACTCGGTCTGTCCGTCCTTCTTTATTGTTCACTATGAAAGGAGTGAAACAAGATTACAAATTTTAATAAAAATACTGCATTATGAAGAAACTGTTTTTTATCATGGCTATGTCCGTATGTGCATTCACGGCACAAGCACAAACTACTTCCGGTATTCGTGTGGGGTTAAATATGACCAGTGCTACAGGGAAGTATAATGATCTTATGGCAGATCAAGATTATAATAATAAAAGCTATATGGGTTACAGTATCCATTATTTTATAGATGTTCCTGTGATTGGAAACTTCAGTATTCAGCCTGCTGTTGGACTTTCTATGAAAGGTATCACTTATGAGTACGATAAATTTACCACTAAAAAGTCGCATCGGCTCGATTTGGATTCTTATAAGAAATATGATGTGACGGAATCTCGCGGCACTAGTGTCACTCAAAAACATAATCTGGGATATTTGGACGTTCCTATTTTATTTGCTTATGCTTTACCTTTGTCAGAATCGTTTAGGGTTCAGTTGGGAGTGGGGCCTTACTTCTCTTATGGGTTGTTTGGTAAGTTTAAATATGAGTCGGATAAATATTTGACAGTATCCCCCGATAAATATGGAGAAAATAAACATACCATAACCAAAGATGATTGTCCCTCCTTTGGCAAGAATGATGATGCGGACGATCCTAAAGGTAATATTAACCGTTTTGATTGGGGAATTGCCGTACAGGGCAGCATTTATTGGAAACGCTTGTTTTTGAATGTCGCTTATCAAAAAGGTTTGAAATCGGCTAATATTACTGACGAGAAGAATGAAGGGAAAGATAAATTGGCCCTTTCCAATTTGTCGTTAGGGTTAGGCTTTATATTTTAAGTTGTGAACAGGCTGAGGAACTGCTGGAAAATAGAAGAATAGAGAGGCATCAGAAATTTGATGAAACTTGTGCACCCTTTCTTGCCGAAATGAAGAATCTGTCGGGTGTAAATAGAGGTTCATTTGGAAACGTATGTGTAGAAACCCGTTTCCGGTCACTGTTCCGTATCGTTCCGAAAGTCTTTATTCTTTTCGGAAAAGACAAGGACGTTTATAAAAAAGATGAAGACGTCTGATAAAAAGAACAAGACGTTTCATTCCAAAGATCTATATCTTTCAATCTTTAGTTTAAGTCTTTCCGGCTCTACCGGTTTATCCTTCTCCTCCGAAAGGGAAGGATGCTGGATGTAACGGCAAAACTTGGTAAAGGATTTCGTGGAACTTGCTGCAAGATCCGACAGAACTTGTATCAAGATTCTGAATACTTTAGCAAGGAAAGTCGCAGTTTCGAGGCTGCACAAGCTTACCGTGTTTATTGCACAAGCCTGCTTTGTCCACCGGACAGGGCAGGCTTGTGCAATAAACACGGTGGATAAAGTGGTGGCTGCAGGCATTTTTCTTGCATAAAATAATGTATTGCCATCACCTCTCTAACTCCCTATTCATAGGGAGTACAGGGAAAAGGTGACAGCAGTGGCAACAGAATTATAAAACTCTGTTGTAGGAAAGTGGGTCAATTGGAAACGACTCCTCTGTACAACACACGTTATCTTTTATTTTCTTTTTCCGGATAATGAGGTCCATAAAGCATGGTCTTCTCCTTGACCACCAATCGGCCGTCCTTCACGAACTCTTCGCCGCGTTCACTTAAGTGGCGAGTCATTTCATTACGCATTTCCGTCAGCTGCTTCCTGTATTTTTTGTCATTGACGGCATTGTGCAATTCCTGAGGGTCTTGGGTCAAGTCGAATAACTCTTCGGTACCGGTATGGATACGCCATATATATTTTATTTTGCCGTCAGTCAGTGCACACCAATAGTTATCATCACTGTAACAGGTGGCATGCTCCAGATCCAGATACTTGCGCCAGTTTGTTTCCATGCCTTTGGCAAGCGGTAACAAGGAACGGCCGTCCATGTCAGTGGGGATGGTCACATCGGCTGCATCGAGGAAAGTGGGAAGAATATCACGCAACTCTACGGGAGCGTCTGTTTTTCCCGGTGTAACGTGGTTGGCAGAAGGCCATTTCACGATGTATGGCACATGAGTGGAGCCCTCGTATGGATAGGTCTTTCTCCAGTGATAATGGTCGCCCATCATATCGCCATGATCGGAAACGAAAACGATTAATGCGTCATTATACATATCCTTTTCTTTCAATGTTTGGATAATTCTGCCTATCTGTTCGTCAATGAAAGTGATGTTGGCATAATAATGACGTCTGGAATTGCGTGCATATTCATTGCCAAAATTACCGTATGGAGCGTCTTGTGCCGTTTCTTCAGGATTTAGTTTCTTGGCGTATTTGCCACACCAGTCTCCGATGGCAGGATCGGGTATTAGGGCATCCTTATACATGTCCAGATATCTTTGTGGTGGATCATACGGACTGTGCGGACGGGCAAAAGAAACTTTCAGAAATAACGGTTTGTTGGTCGGATCGTAGTTGCTGATAAGTTCACAGGCCATTTCTCCTGTCCAATAGGTAGGATGGAGGTTTTCGGGCAATTTATAGATACTTGCCGTATGGTCGTTCCAGCCTATGCCGGTGGCGTCAGGATTCTTTCCGGGGGCTTTTGTTTGGAACCATTGGCGGTAATCACTGGTGAAATTCTCGTCCTCCACGCGTCCGCTTTCATCTAGCAGAGTGCCTTCGAAACCATGTTTTATCCGTTGGGGATGCCAGTGCATTTTCCCGATTCCAAAAGTATAATAACCAGCGTCTTTTAGCATCTGTGGCATTTCGTATTTATATTCGGGAGATACTTTTCCATATCCCAACAAGCCATGATGCCAAGGAGAAAGTCCGGTCAGCAGACCTGCACGTGCCGGAGTGCTGCTTGGACAAGAAGAATAACCATTCATAAATAATGTTCCCTCGGCAGCTAGTGCGTCCAGGTTAGGGGAGATAACCGCATCGTTCCCCATACAGCCTATGGCATCAGCTCGCTGTTGGTCGGTCATTATCAGTATGATATGAGGATGTTTTTGTGCGTATGCAAAAGAGGAGCACACTCCGGCTGTGACAGCCAATGTGTATTTCAGGTTGATTAGAATATTCATGTTTATAGGTTTTTCATAATGTTATGTGCAAAGGTAGGAAATTTTTGGTAACCTTAAGCCATAAATGGTGATGGTTACAGTAGAAATACTTGAAATTGAAGTCTTGTTTTGTACATACGTATGGGTGACCTCATATATACTAATGGTAGAAAAGGCTATAAAAAAAGGCTTGTTCCATACAGAACAAGCCTTTTTTTATATGCATGTATCAGAGATTATTCACCCCAATTCATTGCTTCCATACGTTTGTAAGAAGCATAACGTTTCTTGGCCATTTCTTCGCAAGCAGCAAATAGATCTGCTGCTTCAGCAGGATACTGTTTCATTACAGAAGCAAAACGAACTTCGTTCTTCAAGAAATCCTGAAACCTTCCCATTTCGGTTCTTTAGAGTCAAGCATGAATGGATTCTTGCCTTCTTCTTCCAAAGCGGGGTTGAAACGCCACAAGTGCCAGTAACCGCATTCTACAGCCTTAGCCTCTTCAGCCTGGCTCTTACCCATACCTGCCTTCAAACCGTGGTTGATACACGGAGCGTAAGCGATAACCAATGACGGACCGGGGTAAGCTTCTGCTTCACGAATAGCTTTCAAAGTCTGAGCTTGGTCAGCACCCATAGCAATCTGGGCAACATATACATAACCGTAAGTAGTAGCGATCATACCAAGGTCTTTCTTACGTACACGCTACCTGAAGCGGCAAACTTAGCGATAGCACCCAGCGGAGTAGCCTTAGATGACTGACCACCGGTATTAGAGTAAACTTCAGTATCCAATACCAAAATATTTACATCTTCACCGGAAGCAATCACGTGGTCCAAACCACCGTAACCGATATCGTAAGAAGCACCGTCACCACCGATAATCCATTGGCTCTTCTTAACCAAATAGTTCTTGAATTCTGCAATGGTAGCGCAGTTCTTACATTTATCTTTAGCAGCTTCCACCATTGGAATGATCTTTTCGGCAGCAGCTTTGCTCTTGTCTGCATCGTCCTTACCGTCAATCCATTCCTGGAATGCTTCTTTGTATTCTGCCGGACAAGTATCACTGGCGATAGCATCCTTCATAGCAGCTTCGATACGTGCACGAAGTTTCTTGTCAGCCAAAGTCATACCTAAACCGAATTCGCAGAAATCTTCGAACAATGAGTTAGCCCAAGCAGGACCTTGACCCTTTTCGTTCTTAGTATAAGGAGTTGAAGGAACAGAACCGGAGTAGATAGAAGAACATCCGGTAGCGTTAGCAACCATTTCACGGTCACCGAATAACTGGGAAATCAGTTTCACATATGGAGTTTCACCACAACCTGAACAAGCTCCAGAGAATTCGAACAACGGAGTAGCGAACTGAGAGTTCTTCACATTGGCTTTGATATCTACCAAATGTTGTTTGCTCTTCACGTTCTTAGCGCAGTATTCCCAATTGGCTGCTTGAGACAACTGGCTTTCCAAATGTTTCATTGTAAGAGCCTTGCCTCCCTTCTTCGGATTGCCCGGACAAACATCGGCACAGTTACCACAACCCAGACAGTCGAGCACGTCAACCTGGATGCGGAATGTCATTCCGTCAAATTGTTTACCTACAGCTTTCAATGTCTCGAAGTCTGCACCCTTCTGTTCTTCAGCGTCAAGTACGAACGGACGGATGGAAGCATGAGGACAAACATATGCACACTTGTTACACTGGATACAGTTTTCAGCATTCCATTCAGGTACGAATGCAGCTACACCACGTTTTTCGTATTGAGCAGTACCTTGTTCCCAAGTACCGTCTTCGATGCCTTTGAATGCAGATACCGGCAACAAGTCACCATCCTGAGCGTTGATAGGACGAACTACTTCGTTGATGAATGCAGGGTCATTGTTAGCAGCAGGAGCTTCAACTTCCAGATTAGCCCAAGCCGGATCAACAGCCAATTGTTTGTATTCGCCACCACGGTCTACGGCAAAGATAGTTCTTGTTCACCACGTCTTCACCCTTCTTACCGTAAGACTTAACGATGAATTTCTTCATCTGCTCTACAGCCAAGTCAACAGGAATAACGCCTGTGATACGGAAGAATGCTGATTGCAGGATGGTATTGGTACGGTTGCCCAAACCGATTTCCTGAGCAATCTGAGTTGCATTGATGTAGTAAACAGTGATATTGTTCTGAGCGAAGTATTTCTTCACTTTGTTAGGCAGGTTCTTTGCCAGTTCTTCACCTTCCCAGATAGTATTCAGCAAGAAAGAACCGTTCTTACGCAAACCACGTGTTACATCGTACATGTGCAGGTAAGCCTGTACGTGGCAAGCAACGAAGTTCGGAGTATTTACCAAGTAAGTAGAACGGATAGGAGTATCACCGAAACGGAGGTGAGAGCAAGTGAAACCACCTGATTTCTTAGAGTCGTATGAGAAATAAGCCTGGCAGTGCTTGTCGGTGTTGTCACCAATAATCTTCACAGAGTTCTTGTTGGCACCTACAGTACCGTCAGCACCTAATCCGTAGAATTTAGCTTCGAACATGCCTTCACCGCCCAATGCGATTTCTTCTTCCTGAGGAAGAGAAGTGAAAGTTACATCGTCTACGATACCCACAGTGAAGTGGTTTTTCGGCATTGGCAGAGCCAAATTCTTGAATACGGCGATGATTTGAGCCGGAGTAGTGTCTTTAGAACCTAAACCGTAACGTCCACCTACGATAACCGGGGCGTTTTCTGTTCCATAGAAGCAGTCTTTAACATCCAGATACAAAGGTTCACCGTTTGCTCCCGGTTCTTTAGTACGGTCAAGAACTGCGATAGTCTTGGCAGTCTTAGGTACAGCAGCCAAGAAATGTTTAGCAGAGAACGGACGGTATAAGTGTACAGAAACCAAACCTACTTTTTCACCTTTGCTCATCAAGTAGTCGATAGCTTCGCGGGCAGCTTCTGTAACAGAACCCATTGCGATAATTACGCGTTCAGCGTCTTCAGCACCATAGTAATCGAACAAACCATGAGGACGGCCTGTGATTTTGCTGATTTCGTTCATGTATTCTTCTACGATAGCCGGAACAGCTTCATAGAAGTTGTTGCAAGATTCTCTGTGCTGGAAGAAGTGGTCAGGGTTTTCAGCCATACCGCGTGCAACAGGGTTGTTAGGATTCAACGCGCGTTGACGGAATTCTGCCAAAGCCTGTTGATCAATCAGACCTGCCAGATCTTCATTCTCCAGCATTTCAATTTTTTGGATTTCGTGAGAAGTACGGAAACCATCGAAGAAGTTGACGAATGGCACGCGAGATTTGATAGTAGCAAGATGGGCTACAGCAGCCATATCCATAACTTCTTGTACAGAACCTTCGCACAACATGGCGAAACCTGTTTGGCGGCAAGACATGACGTCCTGATGGTCACCAAAGATACACAATGCGTGTGAAGCCAATGTACGAGCCGATACGTGGAACACGCAAGGCAGGAATTCACCGGCAATTTTGTACATATTGGGGATCATCAGCAACAGACCCTGAGATGCAGTGTAAGTGGTAGTCAACGCACCTGCCTGAAGAGAACCATGAACAGCACCTGCTTTGCCGCCTTCTGACTGCATTTCTTGTACCAAAACTGTTTCGCCGAAGATGTTTTTACGACCTGCGGCAGCCCATTCGTCTACATATTCAGCCATAGTAGACGACGGAGTGATGGGGTAAATAGCAGCTACTTCAGAAAACATATACGAGATATGTGCTGCTGCTGCCTGGTTACCATCACAAGTGATGAATTTTTTTTGTTTAGTCATACAATTACTAATTATTAGGTAATAAAATCTATTCTCTATCTCTTAATATAAAAAGCCGAAAAGCCATAATGGGATCATATTTCCGTGTCCTAATTCCAATTTGTGTAGGGCATAATACACGTTTGGATTATTTTTGAACTTGCACCCTTCTGCGCAAATACGGAAATGCAGTCCGTTGTCTACCATAAATGAAGTGCCTTTATCGCCTTTATATAGTTTATGGTCCTTATACAGGGTATTCATGAAAAATGTATCCAGAACATCCTGTTCTTCGACCTTTACCGGATAAATGGAGTACATCAGGTTGGTGTTGTGCATCATCAGTTTGGAAGGTTTCTTGGGAAATTCCTCTCCCTTGGGATAAACCATATTGATAAGACGCGCATCTGCCAGATACTTAATGTAATTCATCACCGTGGCACGTGAGGTTTGAATCTCCGTGGCCAGCTGGCTGACGTTCGGAGCAACGGGTCCGTCCACAGCTAGCAAATATAGTAATTTTTTTATCTTTGAAAGATATTTCAGCTCAATTTGTTTGATAAGAAGTATATCTACTTCTATCATCATATTCATGGTTTTTAGCAGATTCTCCGAAAAGTTACGTTTTTCCAGGAAGAATGGGTAGAAACCGTGATGCAGATAGTCTTGAAAATAATCCAACGGCTTCACGTTGCGCAGGATGGTTTTCGCTATCTGTTCGTGATTCTCCAAAATTTCTTGTAAGGTATAGGCACGGAAACAATTACCGCTTTGCAGATTCAGATATTCGCGGAATGAGAAACCTCTCAGGTAGTATACCTTGACAATGCCGCTCAGTTCTGGATTTTCTTCTTTCAGTCGCATCACGGATGATCCGGTGAATATAATCTTCAGAGTAGGAAACATTTCATAGCAAGCACGCAGGTCGTGGCTCCATTCGGGATACTTGAACACTTGGTCTATCAACAAAACTTTTCCTCCTCGTTTTACGAATTCTGCGGCAAACTCCACTAACGTATATTTAGAGAAGTAAAAGTTATTCATGTTGATGAACAGACATGAGTGATCCGTTCCGAACTTTTCTTTTGCATATTGCAGGAGGAAAGTCGTTTTCCCTACGCCACGAGTACCCTTGATGCCGATCAGTCTGTCGTTCCAGTCTATTTCGTCCATCAAGTCCCGGCGAACAGGAGCATTTGTATGTTCCACCAGATAACTGTGTGTTCTGTAAAAGGTTTCCATGGTTGCTTTTTTATCGGTTGCAAATATAGCAATACTAATTCAAATTGCAAACTGGAGATAGCAAAATATTATTTTTTTTCAACTAAAAGACGAACAAGAGAAATGGTTTGTACTCTAAAACATTTATCTTTGTGTCCGGAAATGGAAGCGCTTTATTTATTCAATCCGGAAAATGATATGGCATTGGCTTGTGGTGATCCTTATTATATGGCACCTGCCAGTGCCCGGCGAATGGCGGCCGAGTTGTCCGTGTTGCCTGCATGGTATGCAGAACAGGGAGGAACTGTATGGCTGGATTCTGCTCTGCGTATGAAAACAATGGAAAGACAATCTTTTTTGCCGCCTTCGGTCAATTGGACTTCAGAATTCCTCCCCATTTATAATAAGGTGATTCCTTGGGGATGGAATCCGTCTTTGGTGCGTCGTTTGCAGGAAGCTGGATTTCCTGATACAGCATATCCTTCAGTAGAGCGTATGAAGCGTATCCGTCAAATATCCGGACGTCAGACGGCTGTAAAAGTGTTACGACGCCTTTGTAGGCATATAGGTGGGAATATTCCCACATTGGGGGAGGCTTTTGTATTGTCATCAACAGAGAAAGTGAAGGCTTTTGTGTTGTCTCATCCTCGTGCTTTGTTAAAAGCGCCATGGTCTGGTAGTGGGAGAGGGATACAATATGTTTCAGGTAGTTTTACCATCCCTCTGGAAGGGTGGATTCGACACATACTTACCACTCAGCATGAGGTGATAGGAGAGCCTTTTTATGATAAGCTTTTGGATTTTGCCATGGAGTTTTTTGCAGACGAGTGGGGACAGGTACATTTTATAGGGTATTCTTTATTCGAAACAGACAAGAGAGGTGTTTATAAAGAAAACTTGTTGGCTGCGGATCGGGTTATTGAAGCGAGGATATCCACATATGTTTCTGCGGAAATCTTACATCAGGTTGGGAGGGCGTTACAGGTGGAATTGGCGGAAGTGATAAAAGGGAGTTACGAAGGCTATCTGGGGGTGGATATGATGATATGCCGTACCCAAAACGGCGGGTATGCCATTCATCCGTGTGTGGAAATAAATCTTCGTATGAATATGGGAGTGGTAGCACGTTTGATATATGATAACTATGTGTGTGATGGCGGGCAGGGACGGTATGTTATAGAATATTATGCAAAGCCCGGTGAGGCATGGCATTCTCATCTTGCGCTTCAAGAAAAGCATCCTTTATATCTGGAAAATGGAAAAGTGAAGTCGGGTTATTTGTCACTTACACCGGTAGAGAACAATACGTCTTATCAGGCATATATCTTAATTTGATTTTCCGGATAAAGGAAGATACAGAAAAGAGGGGATGGTTACCATCCACCCCTAATGCTTTATACAATTTTACTAATGTAATCTGTTTGTCTCTTATTGCATTGCTTAATCCTATTTGTGCGTCGAAATAGCTACGTTGTGCATCCAATACATCCAAATAGCCTATTACTCCATTGATGTATTGCAATTGGGCCAGTTCCATTGTTGCTTTAGAGGAACGTTCCAGTTGCAGACGCGATTCGTAGATATCTTTTATCTTATTGAAGTCCACAATGGCATTGCGGGCCTCTTTGAATGCAGTCAGCACTGATTTTTCATAGCTGTAGCATTCCTGTTCGTATGCGGCTTTCTTAGCCTTTAGGGTTGCTCTGTATTTTCCCATGGCGAAGAGAGGAGTTAGAAGATTGCCACTGATATAATGAATGGGTGATTTAAAGAAATCAGAGAATTCTTCACTTTCTACGCCATATTGTGCTGTGAGGCTGAGTCGTGGGAACATATTGGTATAGGCAATACCTACACTGGCATTGGCTGCTATTAATTTCTGTTCTGCTTCGCGTACATCGGGACGACGTTCCAACAGAGTGGAGGGTAGACCTACAGGTAATGTTTCAGGTAGTTTTACCTCTTCGGGCAGAATGGAACGCTGTATGCGGTGCGGGTATTCGCCTGCCAGGAATGCGATATCATTTTCTTTCAATGAAATTTTCCTTTCCAGTTCAGGAACTAAGGTTGCGGTACGTGCATACTCCACTTGTGCCTGTTGATAAGAAGTTTCTGAAGTCAGTCCTCCTTCAAAACGAAGCTTTGCCAGGCGTACTCCTTCTTTACGGGCATAGAGTGTTTGACGAACGATGTTCAGCTCATTGTCTAATGCGACCAATTCAAAATAGGCTTGTGCCACTTCGGACACAATACTCATTTTCAAGGCACGTTGCGCCTCGATGCTTCCCAGAAATTGTGCTATGCTTTTGTCTTTTGCCCAACGCAGGTTACCCCATAAGTCTAATTCCCAAGTCACGGTAAGTTTACCACCCTGTTCGGGGTCATTTTTATAGTTGTCACCACCATAATTACTTCCTTCTTTTTTGGGCATAAGCGCTTCCGTTCAGTTGGGGGAAAAGGTTGGCAAAGTCTATGCGCTTCATTGCGGCAAGTTCTTTTACACGTGCCGCGCTATTTTCATGTCTTTGTTGTTATCCAACGTCTTTTCTATCAGGCTTTGCAAGGTTGTGTCCGTATAGATTTCCCACCATTGCATATCGGCTATAGATAATGTATCCTGTTGTCGTAATGTATCTAATTGTTGGGGAAGATGTAAGTCGGGACGTGTGTAGTGCTTACCTAATTGGCAAGAAGTCAGCAAAGTCATTCCTGATACGGCTATATATAATAATGTATGTTTCATCATTTCTTTCATCTTTTTATATCCTTATTTTTGTTTCATCTTCGCTTTCATCTTGTATATCAGTACAAAGAAGAAAGGTACTAACAAAATTCCCACAGTTACAGCAAAGATCATTCCGAAGAATACACCTGTACCAATAGCCTGACGGCTGGCTGAACCTGGCCCGCTGGCAATGACCATAGGTAACATACCTAAGATGAATGCCAATGAAGTCATCAAAATAGGTCGGAAACGGAGCTGTGAAGCATGAAGTGCAGCTTGTACTACATCTACTCCTTTGTCTACTTGTTCTTTGGCAAACTCTACAATAAGAATTGCATTTTTGGCGGCTAGTCCTACCAGCATCACCAATCCGATCTGGAAATAGACATCATTCTCCAGTCCACAGCCCCATACACCTAGATAAGCACCTAATGCGGCTACAGGCAAAGAGAGTAATACTGCAACCGGTACCATCCAGCTTTCGTATAAGGCAGCAAGGAACAAAAATACGAACATGAACACTAATGCCAGCACCATGCCGGTCTGTCCACCTGCCTGTTTTTCCTGGAAGGATAGTCCGCTCCATTCTACACCGATATTTTCCGGTAGGTGTTCGCGGGCTATTTGTTCGATAATTTCCATAGCCTGTCCTGAACTGTAACCGTCTGCGGCCTCACCGAGAATCACAGAACTGTTGAACATATTAAAACGTTTGATGCTGCCCGGACCAGTGGTATACGAAGTGGTACCCAGCGAGGTGAGCGGTATCATGGCATTGTCTGTACCCCGTACAAAAAACAGGTTGATATTCTCCTTATGTTCCCGGTAGGGTGCTTCTGCTTGAATATATACACGGTAGATGCGGTTAAACATATTGAAATCGTTTACATATACCGAACCTGTATAAGCTTTCATAGTCGAGAATACATCGGCTAAAGGTACTCCTGAGAATTTTACTTTGTCACGGTCTACATCAAAATAAAGTTGGGGGATATCCGCTTTGTAAAGCCGAAGATAAACCTGATAATTCCTTACGTTTTGATGCATAATACATCAATGTATCCGTAGCTTGTACCAAATTTTCGAAAGTGGCATCTCCACGTGCTTCCAATTGCATTTCGAACCCGCCCGAACTGCCCAATCCCGGAATAACGGGAGGGGTGGAAAGATATACCTTGCATTCGGGGTATTGCGACATGTCTTTTTTTACCTGTGCCATAATATTGTCAATAGTTTGCGAGTCACGTTCCTCCCAAGGTTTTAAGATGACAGTCAGTTCACTTCGTGCCTGACTGGTTCCTACACGCGGACTGCTTCCCGCCACACTTTGCACATATTCCACTGCCGGATTTTTCATCAGGTATTCCACAGCACGTTCCGTTACGATACGTGTACGTTCCAACGTTGCACCTTCGGGCAGCTCCAACTCTATTTTAAAATACCCTTGGTCTTCGATGGGGAGGAAGCTGGTGGGAATAATGCGATGGATTAACAGGATGGCGATCAATACCATGCCGAATGTGCTCAGTACCCGACGCGGGTGTTTCACAATGTGTTTGATAAGCCCTACATATTTATGATTGCCGATAGCCAGCCACTCATTGATACGGCGGAATACGATATTCTTTTTCTTGTTCGGATCTTCCGGTTTCAGGATAAGCGAACACATGACTGGACTCAATGTCAAAGCTACTACCGTAGACAGCAATACGGATACTACGATGGTTACCGTAAACTGGCGATAAAGTTGTCCGGTAATTCCACCTAGAAAACTTACGGGAACAAATACTGCTGCCAGTACCAAAGAAGTGGCGATAATGGCTCCTGTAAGTCCTTCCATAGCTTTCTTGGTAGCTTGGTAGGGAGATAGTTTCTCCTCTTCCATGATACGCTCCACATTCTCTACTACCACGATAGCATCGTCCACCACAATACCGATGGCAAGTACCAACCCCAACAGGGTCAGGATATTAAGCGAGAATCCGAAAATCAACATGAATCCGAAAGTTCCAATCAGTGAGATAGGTACGGCAACTAGTGGGATAACTGTTGCACGCCAGCTTTGGAGTGAAAGGTATACTACGATAATAACCAGTATCAGGGCTTCAAACAGTGTTTTGTACACTTCATGAATAGATTCCGAAATATATGTGGTCATATCGAAAGGTATCTCGTAACTCATTCCTTCGGGGAAATTCTTGCTGATTTCCTCCATAGCTTCTTTCACGCTTTTTGCTACTTCCATAGCGTTGGCTCCCGGTAACATATAGATGGCCAATACCGCTGCATTTTCTTTGTTAATGGCACTCTCGGTATTGTATGATTGTGCTTCGAGTGAGATGCGGGCCACATCACGTAAACGGATGATGGAACCATCGGCATTGGCACGGACTACGATTTCCTCAAACTGGCTTACAGTAGATAGACGTCCCTGAGTAGTGATGGGAATGGTTACGTCTAATCCTTGTACGGGTTGTTGTCCCAGTACACCGGCTGCTGATTCCCGATTTTGGTCTTTCAGTGCATTCTGCAGGTCGGCTACGGTCAGACCGAAATTGGCCAGTTTGTCGGGCTGTACCCAAATTTGCATGGCGTAATATCGGCTTCCGATGTTTGAAACACGTCCTACGCCAGGGATACGGCGGATTAGGTCCAGTACATTCAGAGTAGCAAAGTTGCTAAGGTATATTTCATCGAACTTCGGGTCGGTAGAGGTAAGGCATAGGGTCAGCAATTGACTGGCAGCCTGTTTCTCTACCGAAATACCATTTTGTATAACTTCTGCTGGAAGACGTGATTCTGCTAACTTGATACGGTTCTGTATTTCTACTGCCGCCAGATCGGGATCTGCCGAGATATCAAAAGTGACGGTGGCTGAAAAACCTCCCGAATTGGAACTGTTTGATTCCATGTAAAGCATTCCTGGAGTACCGTTCAATTCCTGTTCTATAGGAGTGGCTACCGCCTGTGATACAGTCAGGGCACTGGCACCCGGATAGGATGCGCTGATTTTCACTACCGGCGGGGTAATCTGCGGATATTGGTCAATGGGTAGCATCGTGAGACCGATGATACCGACAATGACTATTAATATGGAGATGACAGCTGAAAATACCGGTCTGTCTATAAAGAAACTAACTTTCATAATGTCTATTGTTTTTTTGAATGCGTAAATTTTCCTCCATAGGGGAATTCGTATTCGGGAGTGAAATTATCCGATCGTATCTTTTTCCTCCGTTTTTTTGTCTTCTACGGCAGGACTTACTTTTACTTTCATGCCTGGATTCAGCTTGTGGTATCCTTCTATAACAATGTCTTCTCCGGGAGCCAAGCCTCTTTCCACCACTACTTGATTCTGGAATTCAGGTCCTAATTCAATGAAACGTCTCTCTACTGTAGAATCTTTGCGCATTACATAAATATAGGCACCGCCTTTTTCTATGATAACGGACTTTAACGGAACTACCGTAGCTTTTTCTCTGACATCCAATAATAGTTTTACTTTGGTGAACTGTCCAGGAAGTAATATCCGTTCTGGATTCGGCATTTCGGCACGTACGGAGAATGTACCTGTGCGTGGATCAACTTGCGGTTCGGCAAAGTCTACCAGTCCTTTGTATGGATAAATAGTATTGTCTGCTAGAGTAATGGAAACATTGGGTTGCCAAGAGCGGGTAGAGTCTTTTTGACCTAAGTTCACATTACGCTCTTTGCTTTTCAGATAGTCTAGAGCTGTCATGCTGAAATCCACTAATACAGTATCACTTTTTACTACGGTGGCAAGCAGTGATTTGCCACTTGGACCTACCAATGTCCCTAAATCCACGTGACGTTCACTGATATGTCCTGCTAACGGAGAACGAACTATCGTATAACCTAGTTCCAATTCTGCTTGATCAAGGTCGGCACTACTCATAGCTACCGAGGCTTCTGCTGTTTCATATGCAAAGCAGTAGCATTGTCCAAGTCCAACTGGCTGGCAGCATTTTGTTCATATAGCGGACGGATACGTTCTAAATCGCGTTTTGCTTTTTGTGCCTGTGCTTCATCTTTTTTCAATTGGGCACGCGCTTTGTCAGCTTTGGCTCGATATTGATCTTGATTGATAACAAACAGCACTTGATTCTTAGTGACATATGTACCTTCTGCGAAAAGCATTTGTTCTAAATATCCCTCTACTCGGGCACGTACTTCAACGAATTGCTGTGCACGTACGCGTCCTACATATTCACCATATATTTCCACATCGTCTTGCGTTGCCGGTGCTATGGCAACTACTGGAAGTTCCGGCATCTTTGCCGGTCGATGGGAAACAATCAGGTAAATCCCGATAACTAGTCCAATACCTATTACTACAAGCGCTGTTCTTTTCTTTTTTAGCGCAATTTCTTTGTGTGTAAAAAATAGTTTCATACTTTAGTTTTGTTATTGTTTAAGATGCCGTCAGTAGGAATACAAGCAGCGTGCCAAACTACTGTAAATAGCCTTTCCTTTTCATAATCAGTGTTTTATTACTACCTTTTGTTGATAGGGAAAGTGTGGAAAACAAGCAACAGCTGTAGAATAATTCCACAGTAGGCGAATTAAATTTAGTAGAGGATTATCGATTTGGGTGCAAAAATAGTAAAATAGTGGGTAATTTTAAAATATTTATTCATTATTCATTATGATGAAGACGATGTTGTAGTGTTAGCAGATATGTATGTAATTTAAATTTTGCTTGAGATCGTCATATCTGCAACCTTGTTGTTTTGAAATACGTTCCCTTTCATTTTGAAAAGGGTAGTGTTTCCCTTTTTTATGACTTCATATAATATCTGTTTGTTTATCAATGGTTTATAATGTTTTTTTCATTTTGGCATAGTATTCGCTATATACTTGTCGAATATAAAAGGTATAAAAAGATGGGAGAATTTTATAATCCAGATAAATTATATAAAGGTGGAAGCCGGAATAATAGCTTGATAAATAAAAAATGATATTCCGTGTATTGGGGTATTACTTTTTATTGAATCTGCTATGTTCCTGCTTTGTGCGGCTGTTTCCTTATGTTACGGTGAGCAAGATTATCAATATTTTCTATATACCATTCTTTTGAATACATTGGTCGGTGGAGTTTTGCTAATTTGTAGTAGAGGTGCTGAGAATCGGCTGACACGACGAGATGGGTACTGTATTGTAACTTTTACTTGGTTTTTGTTTACGTTGTTTGAATGTTGCCTTTTTATTTTAGTGGAGGAATCCTTTCGGTGACGGATGCCTTTTTTGAAACCATGTCGGGTTTTACTACTACAGGAGCTACTATATTGGATGATATAGAATCTCTTTCACATGGTCTGTTATTTTGGCGTAGCTTGACACAATGGATAGGTGGCTTGGGTATTGTCTTTTTTACTATTGCTGTGCTTCCTATTTTCGGGGAGGAACTATACAACTTTTTTCAGCTGAGGCTATCGGAGTGACGCACGACAAAACACATCCCCGGATTGATGTGATGGCTAAGTGGCTGTGGATGATATATGCTATTCTTACAATTGCAGAAACTGTGCTTTGCTGATGATAGGAGGAATGAGTTTTTTGATGCGGTATGTCATTCATTCTCTACAACGGCTACAGGTGGTTATTCTACCAAACAAGCTAGTGTAGCTTATTGGAACTCTCCGTTTATAGAATATGTAATAGCGATATTTATGATCCTTTCGGGTATTAACTTCTCTCTCTATTTTATGTGTCTGAAAGGGAAAGGCAAGCGTTTATTTCAGGATGATGAATTCCGTTGGTTTATGAAATCAGTGAGTATTCTGACACTTGTTATTATGTTTGCCTTAGTTTTTCAGAATCATTATGATTGGGAAAAGGCATTCCGCAGGGCTCTGTTTCAAGTGGCTACGGCGCATACGTCATGCGGCTTTGCAACGGATGATTATAACTTGTGGCCATCTTTTACATGGATGCTTCTTATTTTTGCTATGTTGTCAGGTGGATGTACGGGGTCTACTAGTGGGGGAATCAAAAATATGCGCCTTATGATTCTGGCGCGTAATATCAAAAATGAATTCAAACGGATGCTGCATCCTAGGGCTGTATTGCCTGTTCGTGTGAACCGTCAGGTTATATCGCCTTCCATCATTGCTTCAGTGAATACATTCTTTGTATTTTATTTGTTCTGTATTTTGGCCGGATGGATACTGCTGATGTTTTTCGGGGTGGGGATAATTGAAGCGATGAGTACAGTAATTTCTAGCTTAGGCAATGTGGGACCGGGGTTAGGAGCATTCGGTCCTGCTTTTTCATGGGCGGCGTTGCCTGATGCTGCTAAATGGATATTGTCGTTCCTGATGTTGATAGGACGTTTGGAATTGTTTGCTGTGTTGTTGCTTTTTTATTCAGGATTTTGGGAAAGACGATAGTTCTCCGGGAAAAATTGATATGTATCATTTTATTAATGGGTATTCATTGAAATGAAGTTCTAGAAATATGTGTTTTTACAAAGGATGATATATATTTGTATTCGGATTTACAATACATTCATGTTATGGCAACTTCGAGAGAGATGACTTCGGGACGTCCGTTCCCTTTGATATTGAATTTTGCTTTTCCTTTATTGCTGGGTAATTTACTTCAGCAGACTTATTCCTTGATGGATGCTGCTATTGTGGGTAAGTTTCTTGGAATTAATGCTTTGGCTTCTGTAGGAGCTAGCACTTCGGTGGTGTTTTTTTTGATATTAGGCTTTTGCAATGGCTGTTGTGGTGGCTTCGGTATTCCTGTCGCACAGAAGTTTGGAGCTAGGGATTATGGTATGATGCGGCGTTTTGTGGCAGTTAGTTTACAATTGGCGCGGTGATGTCTGTAGTAATTGCGATTGTAACTAGTATGTTTTGTTCGGATATTCTTCAGATGATGCAGACTCCGGAGAATATCCTTGAGGATGCTTATCTTTATTTGCTGATTACTTTTATCGGGGTGCCCTGTACCTTTTTCTATAATTTGCTTTCAAGTATTATTCGTGCATTGGGTGATAGCAAGACTCCGTTTTGGTTTTTGCTTTTTTCTACGATATTGAATATTTTGCTTGATCTCTTTTGTATTTTGATACTTGATTGGGGAGTGGCGGGAGCAGCTGTGGCTACGGTATTCTCACAAGGGGTTTCGGCTGTATTGTGTTATTTGTATATGATGCGTCATTTTGAGATTCTGAAGGGGACTCCGACAGAGCATAAATTTCGAGGAGCGTTGGCAAAGACTTTACTGTATATCGGTGTGCCGATGGGATTGCAGTTCTCTATTACTGCTATTGGCAGTATTATGTTGCAAAGTGCAAATAATGCATTGGGTACTGCTTGTGTGGCTGCTTTTACGGCTGCTATGCGTATTAAGATGTTTTGTATGTGTCCGCTTGAGAGTCTGGGTATAGCTATGGCTACTTATAGTGGACAGAATTACGGTGCGGGAAAACCGAAGCGTATCTGGCTGGGAATCAAGGCGAGTGTATTAATGATGGTTGTTTATTGTGGTTTTATGTTTGTAGTCTTGATGTTGGGAGCACGTACTTTTGCCTTGTTATTTGTTGACCCAGCAGAATGGGAGATCTTGAAAGATACGGAATTGTTTTTGCATATTTCCGTTTCTTTCTTTCCGGTTTTGGGCTTACTTTGTATCTTGCGTTATTCCATTCAGGGGTGGGCTTTACCAATTTGGCTATGTTGTCGGGGGTATCCGAAATGATTGCCCGTATAATGGTCAGTCTTTATGCAGTACCAATATTGGGCTATTTAGCTGTTTGTTTTGGTGACCCTACGGCATGGATATTTGCAGTTATTTTTCTGATTCCCGCATTTACATATGTGTATGGAAGAATAAAACGGATGTCTACTTCAGGAATGGTGAAATACTAATTTGGTGTGTGAGGTGCTGAAAAAAACTTTCAGCACCCACAGATAAATTTTCTGAGCAAAAACTATTAGAAATTACTTTTCTTTTCTACAAAAATTATTTCTTTTGTTACAGGGTGAACAAACTCTAGACTTTCAGCATGTAAATAAAGTCTGTCTGCTTTTTGTCCGTAGAGTTCATCTCCTCGTATAGGACAATGTAATCCTTCCGGATGGGCGGCATGCACTCTTAATTGGTGTGTCCGTCCTGTCAATGGATAAAAGGCAATAAGTGTGTTTCCTTCTTGTTCGTTTAAAACCTGATATTGTGTAATAGCGGTTTTTCCATGTTCATGGTCTACTACTTGTCTGGGTCTGTCAAGAGGATCCATACGGAGGGGGAGTGTTATGGTTCCTTCTTTAGAAGAAATCTTGCCATCCAATAAGGCAATATATCGTTTCTTTATCATTCTATTCTTGAATTGTGCTTGCAGGTGTTGATGTACTTCTTTGTTTTTGGCTATTAATAACACACCGGAAGTAGCCATATCCAATCGGTGGACTATCAGAGGACCTGTGGCATCTGGATAAAGTATTTTTATATATTGATAGACAGAGTCTATTTCTCCTTTTCCTGGAACCGAGAGCATTCCCGCTGGTTTGTTGATTACGACTAGGTAATTATCTTCATATACTATCTCTAATGGCATTTCATGATAATGTTTTTTTTTTAACAAGGGATTTTCTTCCACTTCCAGTCCTTGTAACATATGTCCCAGGATAGGTCCGCATTTTCCTTTACATGCAGGATAGTAGTATCCATGATGTCTTATTTCTGCTTTTGGAGAATCTCCCCACCAAAATTCTGCCATAGCAATAGGTTTTAATTGATGCTTATAGGCATATTGGAGTAATTTGGGAGTCTGCACATTCACCGGCTCCGGCAGGAGGAAATTTTTGTATAGTTTGTGCAAAAATACGACATAAATCTTTTGTTTCTCCATGGGCGTTGAGTATCTGAAACTGCTCAAACAGCTTTCTTTGTAAAGTGGCAGAACGTTTTTTCCTTTCTATCTTCATCGTTTCTATTTTTGTGATGAAAGTATCGGCCTCTGCTTGTAGTGAAGCGATTTTTTCTTTCCATATTTTTTCCATGCGTTTTAATTCAGCTTTTTGAAACTGGCTTTCACGTATCATTGCAGCTAACTCCTTTGCGTCGGGAATTCCCGTCTTGCGCCGGATTTCTCTGTTCTTTTTAGCGGATTTGAAAAACTCTTTAGCTTCAGTCAATTCCTGCTGGGATTGTATTGTCTCTTTTTCAATTTGTCGGAGTAGATCTATGTAACGAGGGGCGTTCTGTGTCTTTTTAATGCATACATTGATGGCGGATATACGTTTTTCCTCTATTTTGAAGAATCCCTGTGGTTGTAACAAATCATAAATTGGCGGGACGAAGAAAGGATGACAGTTTTTACCAGCCAATGTTCCTGAAAATGCAGCCAAATAACCTATTTTATTCTCGGGTGTTTGTACAATTAGGACACCAAACATTTTTCCTTGTTGCAATTCTTTTTGCCATTGGGATTGACTTGTCAGATAGGCTTGTACTTCTTTAGTCGCTATTATGCAAAGTGGATGAGGGGTATAGTGAAAAGGATAAGTGAACTTATCGGGTAACTTTATAGTGGCAATGGAATTCTTAAAAAAATGTATCATAGTTCGTTTAATATAGTTGATAATGATTTGTTTTTCTTGTGAGGTCACTATGCGGACAACTCGGAATGGATGATAAAGTTTTTGTTTAATTCCTGTAATATTTCAGTTGACTGCTTTTCAGTCTGTAAGGGGAATATAGAGATACATTTAAAGTTAGGATAATATCGCGTTGAGATTTGCGAAGTTCTATTATTTTTATAAGCGTTTCTTTCTCTTTTTTACCATATAATTCCCTTCTATTTTGTTCGTGTCTACATTGTTTCCTATTTTGAAATCGCTAGTTGTTTTTATGACGGTTATTTGTTCTTTGTAATCAGATGCCGCAATATGATTTTTTTTCTGTCTAATTTTATTTCCATAGCTACACTTTTTTATTTTGCGATTTTATATTCTTGGGCAAAGATAGGCATTTTCTTTCCAATAATCTTTTTATGTTGTGCAAATTCACTACAGATGCTATTCAACTGTTTTTTTTCGTATTTTTGCCGCAAATTTATAAGAAAAATTGGATGTTAATTTGTTGTTTTGGATAAAAAGAGAAAATAGATATGAGAAAATTGTTGTGTCCGCAATGCAAAATTGCAGGGTTATACGTTAAAAATGAGAAGAAAGAAAGGTTGTTAGTTTATGTATCGGATGAAGGGAAGTGGTACCGAGAAATTTGGAAGAGAATATGGAAGGGTTTGATTTAACTATTGTTTATTGTTTGGGGTGTTCATGGAGTGGCTCTCCAAAAAACTGGTGAAGAGGTAGGTATGAAAGGAAAACTTAAAATCTCATTTATTGGTGATAGACGTGTTCGATAAATTGTTGTTTGTTTTATGTTAGTAGGGATGAATGAAAATAATTGTTGAATTTAAATATAGGAATAGCGATGAATATTTTATTGGTGAGTAATAGTGACATATGTCGTAGTCGTATGGCACAGAAGATATTATCTTCTTTTGGACATGGGACAAAGATATTTACTTCTGGAGTTCTGCCGGGAAGAGTGGTACCATCTTCAGTGGTAGGGGTGATGGAACAGAATGGATACGACTGCTCTCGTAAGAAAGCTAGTGATGTGGATATATATTGCCATCAACCATGGGACTATGTGATTACTCTTTGTGAAGAAGCAAAGGAAGTGGAGGGTGATTTTAATAAGGAAGTGATGCATAAGATAAAGCCTTCTTTTTGTGCATAAGAAAGCCTACCATTCGTGAATATTGGGGATTACCTATAAGTTGTGCTATTTTTCCGTAAGTAAAAACATTGCCGTAGGGGATTTCTTTTGTAATGCTATATACTTCTTTATAAAACTGTGCTCTGTCCATTCTGTTTATTGATGAATGAAATGCTTGATAGTTGTTATGGGATGAAAAAAAACATTCGTGGACCAGCATACCGCATTACTTCTTGTATTCGTTTCTTCATTTCTGGTTTATAACAATGTATGGGACAGTTGCGGCAAGTCTTTTTTTGTTCACCGAATGTACAATGCTTTAACCTGTTATGTGCATATTGCAATAACTGCCGACAGGTTGGGCAAAGCTCTTTATTGCCTTCCTTGTACCGACAATAAATTCGGATCATTTGTTCTGCGGTACGCTGTTCTCTTTCAATAATTCTCATCTGTAATGAAGTTTTTGTGTGAATAAAGTGCAAATATAGGACTATTTTTTCTTATTTTGTATTCAATTAGTGTATAACCTTTAAAACAAAGAGATAATGGATAAAGTTGTTGTTAATTCGTACGAGGATTTTGAGAAGTCTGCTAGGACGGCAGATTGGAATTTCCGACTATGTGGAAGTGTCGCAAGACCGAATTAATCTTTTTGCAGATGCTACCTTGGATCATCAGTGGATTCATGTAGATACAGAACGTGCTAAAGTGGAAAGTCCTTATCATAGCACGATTGTACATGGTTACCTTACCCTTTCGTTGCTTCCACATATGTGGAACCAGATTATAGAAGTGAATAATCTGAAAATGATGATCAACTATGGTATGGACAAGATGAAATTTGGACAGGCTGTCCTAGCAGGTCAGAGTATCCGTATGGTAGCAAGTCTTCATTCTTTGCAGAACCTGCGTGGCGTAGCAAAAGCTGAAATCAAATTTACTATCGAGATTAAAGACCAACCGAAGAAGGCACTTGAAGGCATCGCTATCTTCTTGTATTATTTCAATTGATTTTATGAGAAATAATCTCCGAAGAAGAATAAGGTGTATTTTTTATCGTTCTTGGATAGGGATATTCAGTAAATGTCTCTAAAAAAATAAGATGGCATATGAAGATGATAGGGCATGACCATTTCATATGCCATTCTTATTGTCATTTTTCCGTGCTTTCTCACATACTTCTATCCGACAGGACATGACGTTCCGGAAGAAGTCTGATGACCTCTTCTGATTCTGTGAGTAAAATCATATCATCTTTGCTTTAGCTGTTTTGTTTCTGATTTTTTTATCATCAGTATGGCATTTGCCGTATGTATTCCAAAGAAAATCCACAGTATTTCCTCTTCCTGTTTCTGGCCTTTATCCTTGAGAGCGAGTAATGTTGCTTTTGAGTGCCGAAGCTTCCTTCAAGCCGTGTTGCCCTTTCTTTGAGAGTTCGCTTCTAAGCACCTTCCTCAAAGGCTCATCTTTGGCCGCCCCTTCCCTTGCGCACAAAAGGATGTGGATATCCCATATTTTGTACAGAACTTTCTGTTGGCATTATTGGCATATATGGAATCAGCGACCACACATCTTACCCCTTACATTCATAAGCTTCTGCTTTTACGGATACAGTCCTTCAAGCGTATACCCTCATTGAATGCCTTGAACGAGAGGTGTTCGATGAACGATATGCCCATTCTATCTGTATATTATTGACCTTTGCACCGAACTCGACGGACTTGGTTTCCTTGCCTCTGACGATGGGACGTACATAATGACGGTCAATGCTGACGATGCTCACTGACTTTCCGCCCTTCAAACATTTCTTTTCTTGTACAAACACCTTTCTGATGATGGAAAGACGCTTATGGTAATCCTGGGTATATCGGAGTAAAGCACCGTACTCGCTATGGATCCCATCCCTTTGAAGCTTTTTGTCCGCCACAGGAAAGAATCAATGTCAAGGCGGGATGCTATCTCATTACGGATGGCACTGACTATCTTGAAGTTGGTTATGGGAAGGACGGGGAATCATAATTCCACAGAACATCTGGTAGTATATGTTCCCGTTCAGATGTTCCACCAGTTGCCTGTCGGAGAATCCGGTGTATGCCTTCAGGACCATAAGGGCGATCTTTGCGGAAGGACTGAATCTGTTCCTGCGTCCCAGGCGCCGGTCCGACAGGCCGGCGGCTTTTGCCATACATTCAAACGGAAAGACAGAATGAAGCTTGCCAAGCTCACTCTCATTAAAACTCTTGCGGTATTTTTCCAGAATATCAAATTCTGTAAAACACAAAGTAGGGTGAATTTCTGAAATATTCACTATCTTTGCCATATCTTATTAGTTTGGATATTTCCCCCGTTTTGGCCGTCAAACCTTATTTTCGGGGGAATACCTAAAGATACAAAAAAGCCAACTAATTCGCAATACTTTGTGTATGAATTAGTTGGCTGATTTTGTAATATTTAATGAATGTCCCTGGATAAATGTTTTACCCAAGAACGATTGCTTTGTTTTGATTTTTTTAGACACGTATATATCCTTTGGGGGAAGTTAGGGATTAACAAAATTAATGATGAAATAGAATAGGCATTTGAGATTGTGTAAAAATGAAAAACTTATTTTAGGTTGTTTTTCTCTAAGTAATAACACAAATGATCATATATTTTGTCATCATAGCTAACTTCGGCTTGATGGAGAATGCCTTCGTATGTAAACCCCATTTTCTCCAAAACACGTTGTGAACGTTTGTTTTGAGGATAACAATTTGCACTGATCAAGGTTAATCCTAGTTTGTTGAAGCCATAGTCCAAGACAGCACAGACGGCTTCAGACATATATCCTTTTTTCCCCATTGGGCTTCATCTAACCAATAACCTATCATTCCGGCATTTGAATTCTCTCTCTTTTGGGTCTGGTAGAATTCCTATAGCTCCTATCAGAAGCCGGTCTTCCTTTCTAGTGATGGCCCATGTGTCTTTTTGTGGTATAAATATTGTTTGAAGAATTTTCAGAGATTCTTCCAGTGTGTCATGAGGTTTCCAACCAGCATTATTTCCTAGGTTGGGATTCTGGCAACAGTTAAAAACAGCTTCCGTATCATTCTCTGTAAAAGGACGTAAAATAAGTCGCTCAGTTTCTATTACATGATTTCCCTCAGGAGGGCATTCCTGCTCTTTTTTGTAAACACACTCTATCCGGTTTCCGTCTGGATCTAGTATCACACTTTCAAAATAGCCATCTCCTGAAATGCGAGGTTCACCTACGATATGGTATCCTTTAGTACGTAGCTGTTCCGTTAGTGATAAGACAGCTTCTTGGCTTTCAAAAGAAAAAAAGCTAGATGGGTCAATCCCGGTCTGTTTTCTTCTATCGGGATATTTTGCACGTCAATCCTACTCATCAACTCTAATGTAGCACCTCTTTCAAATGAAATGAAGTAAGATTCAAAACCTTTTTGGGAATTAATGTATTTTTCATTACTTGTTCCGTTAAAGTAACGAGTATAAAATTCCCTTAGCTTTTCCAGATGAAATGTCCAAATGGCGATATGATGTATTTTCATGAGTGATTATTTATTCATTATAGATATTTTCTTTAGTTCGTTTTATTCTAAATAAATCATCTTTTTGGTCATTCCACCATCGATGATGATATTTTGTCCATTGATGAAGTCGTTCTCTTCTTGACATAAAAATAAACACATACGTGCTATGTCTTCTGGTTTGCCTACTCGTTTTGATGGGTGTTGGGCATGATCTTCTGGGCGTAGCCGTTCGTAATCATTGGTCTGAATCCATCCCGGCGAAATACAGTTTACGGTGATATGAAAGTCGGCAAGGGATAAAGCAAGTGCATGGGTCAGTGAATAGATTCCTCCTTTGGAAGCCGCATAGCTTTCGCTTCCCGGTTCGCTCATTAAATAACGGGTGGAACAGATATTGATAATTCTGCCATACGGGTGATTTTCTGCTTGGGATTTGCGATGCAAAGCTAATGTGCGTGGTGATAAATACAGGTCGCAGATTGATGGACAAAATTTTATCAAAATCTTCCACGCTGGTTTCCGTGATGGGAGAAAATTCGCTTATTCCGGCATTGTTAATAATGATGTCCATATCCCCCACTTTTCAAAAAGCTCGTGCATACAGTTCTCAAGGGATTCTTTATTACTTACATCGGCATGATAAAAATTGCTCCGGTTTCTTTGGCTGTCTGTATTCCTAAATCCTCATTTTTGTCACAAAAGGCGACTTGGTATTGTGAGTTGCAGAAAGCTTTCACAATGTTTCTCCCTATGCCATCGGCACCTCCTGTGATGAATGCTTTTCTAGGAAGTTTGATTGTATTGTCTGTCAGGTCCTTTGGTTGAGGCTTGACGGAAATCGTTTTCTTCTTTCCTTGTTTACGTTTTTTTCCCATGCAGCCTTTCGGGCTTCATATTGTTCGTATTGCCTTTCTATATAATTGTCTGCCATAAGTTTTGAAATATATTTATCGGAATGTTATTCTATTGTTTACCATAAAATTAACAGCTCCATATATTATTATTCCAATAAATTGTGCTGTAAATTCTTTGATTCCTATTGCTTCTATCATCAGTATCACAAAAAGAAGTTGTATGCCATAGGCAATACCAAAAGCGGTACAAAAGAGCATTATTTGTTGCCAAAGACTGTTTTGGGGATTGCTGGAAGGAAAAATCCAATATTTGCTCCATATAAAATTATGGGTTTGAGCGATGAGATATGCCATAATATTTGCTACTATATATTTTCCTTTGAATGAGAAGTAACTCATCACAATCCATATCACTAACATGGTAATAAGGTAATTTAAGGTTCCTATTGTAGCAAAACGAACTAAACGTACTGATGCTTTCATCCTCTTTTTATTGGTTTGTTTTATATGGTGAATTTGGGTACAAAAAATACTAAAAATATGTGATTTTAATGCTTGTATAATAAAAAAGAAGCCTACTCCTCTTTGTTTCTGTTTTAATGTTGTTCAGCATTTTTGAAGGAAAATTTAAACTGACTTTTTCAGTTTTGCCCTGAATTTGAAGTTCAATTGTAATAGAGGTGGACTTTTTAGGGGAAAGATGGGCAGAAACGCTGAAAAGCATGGTGGAAATCCGCAGAAAGTGTTGATGCAAATATGTTGATTTTATGACAATCGGACAATATATAAGGCACACTTTTATATCATGCAAAATAATAGCATGTTATAGATGTACCTTATAAACTGTCTGATTGTAAATATTCAAAATCTGTGATTAATGAATTTCGATGATTCTGTTCACTTTGGCTTTTTCTTCAGGAGTGCGTTTAGGCAAATCAATGGTCAGAACACCATTGCTGGCATTGGCGCTGATTTTTTCCTTAACCACATCTTCAGGAAGAATCAAAGCTTGTTCGAACTTAGAGTAAGAAAATTCACGACGTAAATATCTTCTGTTGTGATGGTCGTCCTCTTTTGTTTCATTCTTTTTCTCCATTGAGATCACTAGTTCGTTGTTTTCGCTGATGTGGATATTGAAATCTTCTTTAGTCATACCCGGAGCAGCAACCTCTACTTTATAATCTTTGTCACTTTCAATGACATTAATTGCAGGGGCGGTAGCGTTAGCTCTTGTCAACCATTCATTATCAAAGAAATCGTTGAAAATACTTGGTAACCAATTCTGATTGTTATACTTTCTAGTCGGCATCATAATTATAATCTCCTATATTTTAAATTGTTACTAGATTGCTTTTTGATTTTTTTTTATCTTGTTGTTTTTGGCAATACACTGATGTTCTTGCAAAGTATATGCTTGATGGCAAAATGTCAGCCGGAAATGAAATGAATTTAAATCTGTGAAGATAATTTTAATGAATATCGAGATGTGTTTAAACCTTTGTAAAATTTGTTTGCAGTTGAGAAGCAAGGTAAAGTGATAAAGAAAGCCATTTTGTCAGCAAATGGTGGCTGTTATTTATGTTTGTATATTATCTTTGCGTCGTTTTATAAAGATAACCATTAAAGAAGAAAAGGAAATATCATGTTGGCATATACTTATATTAAACAGGGAAAATTTGAATTGATAGAGAAACCGAAGCCTGAGTTGAGGGACTCGCGTGATGCTATTGTGCGCGTCACTCTCGGAAGTATTTGTACCAGTGACTTGCATATTAAACATGGTGGTGTGCCACGTGCTGTTCCCGGAATAACAGTGGGGCATGAAATGGTGGGTATTGTGGAGCAGACAGGACGTGATGTTAAATTAGTCAAACCAGGCGATCGAGTTACCGTCAATGTGGAAACCTTTTGTGGAGAATGTTTTTTTGCCGGCATGGATATGTGAATAATTGTGCTGATTCTAATGGGGGATGGGCCTTGGGATGTCGGATTGATGGGGGCAGACGGAGTATGTTCGCGTACCTTATGCTGATCAAGGCTTGAATCTCATTCCCGATTCCGTGAGTGATGAGCAAGCTTTGTTTGTAGGAGATATCCTTGCTACAGGATTTTGGGCTGCTCGCATTTCGGAGATTACCGAAGAAGACACGGTGCTTGTCATTGGTGCGGGACCTACGGGAATCTGTACTTTGCTTTGTGTGATGCTGAGAAAGCCGCAGCGCATTGTTGTTTGTGAACAATCTTCTGAAAGAATTCGGTTTGTTAGGGAACATTATCCGCAGGTAGAAGTTGTCACTCCAGAAGAATGTAAGGAATTTGTATTGCAAAGTAGTCCACACGGTGGTGCGGATGTAGTTTTTGAAGTGGCAGGAGGGGAGGATACATTTCGCTTGGCATGGGAATGTGCGCGCCCTAATGCTGTCGTTATTTTGGTGGCTCTTTATGACCGTCCTCAGATTCTTCCTTTGCCGGATATGTATGGAAAGAATCTAACCTTCAAAACTGGTGGCGTAGATGGTTGCGATTGTGCTGAGATACTTCGCTTGATAGAGATGGGAAAAATAGATACCACTCCACTAATTACACATTGTTTCCCGCTAGATCAGATAGAAACGGCTTACCAGATTTTTGAGAACCGACAAGATGGAGTGATAAAAGTAGCTGTGACAATGGAGGCTGGAATGTAGATTAAAAGCAATGAAATAGTATAATATAAGAGTGTATGCCTATTATTGAAATATCATCATTGACACATCCCGGAGTGGATGTTTTCTGCATGTTGACGGAAGCTCAGTTACGTCAGCGTATGGAACCTGGGAAAGGGGTATTTATAGCCGAAAGCCCCAATGTCATTAGTAGGGCTTTGGATGCAGGATATGAACCTCTTGCTCTTATGTGTGAGCGTAAGCATATCTCTGGCAGTGCTTTGCTCACATTATCAAGCGTTGTGGTGATGTGCCCGTTTATACGGGTGATAGAGAGTTGTTGACTACGTTGACTGGCTATGTTCTGACACGTGGTGTATTATGTGCTATGCGTCGTCCAGTGTTGCCCTCTATGGAAGAGATCTGCCGGGATACCCGGCGGATTGTAGTCATTGACGGTGTGGTGGACACTACCAATATCGGGGCGATATTTCGTTCGGCAGCTGCTCTTGGGATAGATGCTGTTTTGTTGACACGCAATTCTTGCGATCCGTTGAATCGCCGTGCGGTAAGGGTGTCTATGGGTTCGGTGTTCTTGGTTCCATGGACATGGTTGAATGGTACGATTGGAGATTTGAACAAATTCGGTTTCCGTACTGCTTTGCCATGGCGTTGACTGATGATTCTATCTCTATAGATCATCCCATATTGGCGGCTGAACCTCGGTTGGCCATTGTGATGGGAACAGAAGGGGATGGGCTTCCTTACAAGACAATTGCTGAAGCTGATTATGTAGTCCGTATCCCTATGGCGCATGGAGTGGATTCGCTCAATGTAGCTGCAGCAGCTGCTGTTGCCTTTTGGCAACTCCGGATTACAGACCATTGAAAAGATTAATATATGATTAAGTTTATTTTATTGAATATACAAATCGGAATACTCTGTAGACAATGGAAAATCCGTAAGTCAGGCATATCTGCCCAATATTTTAGAAACAATAAAGTAAACAAAAGTTATATGGGGAATAATGGGATGCCTATTGTGGAAAATATATTTTGCCAGCGTTTTCTTATCTATAAAGAAGGGTAGTAACTTTGGTCCTCCGATAATATTGTATAAGTTGGTGGATGAAGAAATCGGTAGAATATTGAAGATTAGTATCATGTTTTGTGTAGGTAATTGTTTGATTAACTTATGTCTAAATCGTATTGCAATTTTTTTGCATCGGCAAGTCGTCGGCATACAGAGGATTCGCTAATGGGCTTATAAGATCCGTCTAGATGAAAAGAAAGACTCTTATCAGACGAAAAGATATTGACTGCTTATTCGATCGTACAGAAGATTATCAAGCGCGCATAGGTAAGATACATGAGAAAAGGGAATATGACACAGTTTATCAGATTGTAAGCAAGTTTCATTCGATGCGACGTGCAGTATGGAATCGTTGTGAAAAGTATGGTGTAAAAAAGTGTATAAAGGACGAAATACCTTCTACGATACCCCACTTGTTGTATTCACTTTGCCGAACTTATGGCTGAAGTAGACATGACTACTATATCATAGATTAAATCATGGATAAGTTCAGTATGACTCATGCTGTTGTACTTTCTTTCGTCCAAAGATATGATATTTCTCATATTACATAAAAAAAGCGTAAGGTCTATTATTCACGCGCACATATTGATACATTCAAAGGTGAAAGAGAAAATGCAGATCCACTCTATTACACCTACAAGGATATACATGAGAAATACAATACAGACAGATTGTTTGCCCAAATTATCGGGAGGATTAGTGCGCTTACAATCCTACAATACATTAACTAACGTGAGTTCGAAATAAAATCAAAAAATAGCAAGTTGTCCGTCATTGACAAACTTTACGTCAATGGCGGGCTTCTTTTCAAAAAAGCAGTATGCCGCGATAGCCGACAAGGAGTTGGCTATAAAGTTACTGCATGAACGATGTCTTGAGTGTTCAATCTGTGCGATGTTCTTCAGTTCGTCATTGACCGTTTCAATCAAGGCTCTTTTTTCTTAGCAAAATCTTGTCGGCAATACTCATCAGTGAGTTCCTCATATTATTTTTAACTTTAGTAACAAGCTGTATGCCATTAAGGAAAAGGTTTTCAAACAGAACCTGACCTATATATCCCTTGTCTGCACATAGTTTTCCTTTGATGTTTTCCAGAAACCTACCCTGTTTCAACGGTTCCCGGTCATCCACGTTTCCAGGCGTGAACATGAAATTGAGGATCTCTCCTTTGTCATTGATTATCAGATGCAGCTTGAATCCGAAGAACCATCCCATAGAACATCTTCCACGCTCGGCAAGCCCTTCAAATGTCTTATGAATCAAGATTCTTTGGTTACGACATACACATAAGGGAGTGGAATCAACGAAACTGATGCCGGTACAAGTTCCCAGCAGTACTCTTTTGATGAATATGGTCATGGGAAGCAATACCTTCTTCTCCAGTTCCACAAAACGGTTATAAGAAACCTGACGAGGAAAAAGGTGTTTCAGATGTTTACAGACATACTCCTTGTAGTAATGCTTGAAACAACGGAAACCACCGGAGTGAAACAGGATTAGAATAACCATAATCTCTGCATCACTCATACGGTTGGGTTTGTTACGATGCATGGTCTTCATATCCTTAATCATATATTTTTCCTGTTGCAATGTAAATTCCTTACAAAAATCATCGGCCATACAATAAATCTCTGTAACTTTAGACTCTGGAAACATAGTGGTAATCGTTTAAATGTTATAATTCAGCACTATAAATTTAATACTTTTATCGCTATGTTTCTAATTATAAGTGAAATATATTTATTCTTATTTCGAACTCACGTTATTTAAGTAGTACTTGTGGTGTAATCCGGAGATTATTTATGTTTTTGATTATGTAACAAAATCAAAAAAAAAAGTAAGACGATATTACATCATTATCATTTGGAACTTAATTTTTTTTATGTTGTTTCCTGTTTAGGATACTTGGTCGTATGTTTACTATTTAAGGTGGACGTAGCAAGCGGTAGGATATTGAAAATAGATAAAGTACTAATATTTTAATGTGTGACTTTTCATTTTTATATATAATAATTTATTGATTCTCAATAATATTCGTAACTTTGCAGCCTAATTTATATATAACAACGATGCAACATAATAGAATGAACATACCTGCAAATATATTATATCGAAGCACAGAATGCTTTGAGCGTGTGTCGTATGTCCATACATCAAGCATTGAATCATTGAATAAATTCAAATACACTTTCCAACGATCTTTATGTATATTATTGAGGTTACAATGATGCTGATAACCCTCTGACAATGACAATAGAAAGTCGTCGGAAAGTCCTGATTAAAACTTTTCGACGACTTTTTCTTTATGCCTTTTGGTGACATTCGCTCGATGCGTCCTTCTCCGTCAATTCCGTCTATGGGCAGAATACAATGTATTATTAACTGCGCAGTGATGCGCATAAATGAACAAAATTATGAATTATAAATTTGATGGAAGCAGGGTGTTCCACATGAATGAAACGATAATAGCCAACTGGAACAGCGTGGTTGGTCCTGATGATATAATATTTCATTTGGGAGACTTTTTGTTTGGGAGGTTCTGCCGAATGGATAAATGTATTAAACAGATTGAATGGGAAAATATATCTTATAGCTGGCAATCATGATATAAAGGATCTCAGGCAGAATTATACGAAGTACTTTGAACAGATAACGATGCAGATGCATATTGAAGTAGATAAACAGAAAATTTATCTGAGCCATTGTCCCTTCCTTTGTTATGGAGGAGTATATCGCGATACATGGCAACTTTTCGGACATGTACATACCAGCAGGTATAACACCGGAAAGGATGTTCCGCGGTTGAAAATGCTTTTCCCGACTCAGTATGATGTAGGTGTAGATAACAATAATTTCACATCGGTATCATTTGCACAGGTAAAGATGATAATAGAGAAACAGATAGAACAATCAAAGGAAGGAGAATAATAAAATGAGAATACAATATATGAGTGATTTGCATCTCGAATTTCAGGAGAATAACAGATATCTGAGATATAATGAATTGCCTGTAACAGGCGATGTACTGGTGCTGGCAGGAGATATTTTCTATCTCAAGGATAAGACTGCTCCAGTTATGAATTTTTGGAAGTGGGCATCCAAAAATTATTGTCAGGTATTGATTGTCCCCGGTAATCATGAATACTATAACTTTTCAGATGTGATGGAACGCGGTTTTCAATGGAAGTGGATGTTGCGAGAGAATGTGGGTTATTATCAGAATCAGGTTGTCCGCATCGATGATACGGACTTTGTACTGAAGTACGCTTTGGGCGCACATCAATCCGAATGATGAGTATTTTGTATGGAAAGGTATGAACGACTTCCGTCAGATTAAGTTTGGCGGGAAGCTGTTGCAGGTGGAGGAGTTCAACTGGATGCACGAGATCTGTATTGGCTTTATTCGGAAAAACATTGAAGAGAGCACAGCAAACCATATTGTGGTGGTCACACATCATTTGCCTACACTCCAAGTGGTAGCTGCGCACCATAGAGGATCTGTTCTGAACAATGCATTTGCAAGTGATTACGATAATTTAATTGCCAATAGTAGGATTGATGCATGGATATATGGACATTCGCATACCAATATTGACACGGAAATAGGAGGGACCAGGGTAATCTCTAATCAGATGGGATATATTTTTGCAAATGAGCATCTGATGAATGGATTTGAATCGGGCAAGTTTATTGAAATTAAATAAGTAGAGCGATGAATGAAAGAAAAATCATAGATAGAAAATGCTTTCGCGATTTGACTAAGGAAGTTGGGCTGACTACATTAGATCTGGAAGCATTAGGCGAAAATCATCATAGGGAAATTGTTGTTGAAGGAAATTTATTGGAAAGGATGATTGAGACTCAGTGTCAGTTTGAGTGTCTTGCCGTGATTGGTGATGAAGAGTGTCGTGGGTTTTATATAGAGGTGCCTCGGCCAACACCAGAAGATTGGACTAACGCTGAGGAACTGATTGCTTCGGGAGAGTACAGCAAAGCATGGATGCATACCTGTCAGATTGGTTTGCATTCAATCCGATGGAAACGTTGTGGTTCTATGTAACCTCAAGAAAGCATGGGAATAACCGGTCGATTTATGTTACCGACCGGAAATTTACCCACTTTGTTATTTCTAACCGCTCCTCGTATAATGAAAAGGAGTTCGATAATGCGTGTTGTAAGGAGAACCTTACACGTTTTTTCGACTTTTTGGATCTTATGATTGGTGTTATTGTAGCAGATTCCGACGGGTTTAATGAGTATGTAGCAAACAATCTGCCATACCAGCAACGTACAGGTCGGATTTCCAGAAAGAACCTGGTTCGCATAGTTCCGAGCCTCAAGATTGATGTAGAGGATCGGGAAATGACAGTTAAGGCTTTAGAGGACTCAATACAAGGGCGTTCTTTATCTCCTATGGAGACTATGACCATACGAAAGTATTGTAAATTTTATCGTATTGCTAACGAAGCTTATAAGGCTTGCCATAGGAAACGGGGTATTGGTGGGCATATCAATAAGGATTCAAAAAGGGATTTCCCAAAAATGTCGGATGTGACTTACTATAAGTATATGAAGTATGTGGATGTGGAGAACCTTTATAACGTCGACAGCCAGGAGGATTTCATACGTTTTGCAACGGATCATTACGGTGAACTTGGGCTTTCACGTCTGAATATCTTAGCTTCAAATGTTCAATATCAGGGATGGAAGATTGTTATTTCCAACAGTTATTCATCCAATGTCGGATTGGCTATGGAGGTGGCTGTTTCCTTATATAAGGCTGATGCTCCATTACATATTTACGATGCAGAGAAACTTCTGAGTTTTCTGAGGGAAGAGGATTTTGTCAGATTGGTTTCTGATTCATACCATAACTATATGGGATATCAGGAAGAAGGTACCGTCTATGAGCTTCCTTGGGAATATGAATGTTCTGACGAGAAAAACTCTTTTTTTACTCTGGAGCAATATCATGATATTATTTCTCATACCGAATGGGAGTCTGAGAAACGTGTAGAGCCTATTTTTTTAATGGAACGTCGTAATTAAAAGTTGGCTTATCTCCATGTTTATGCGTGGTTGATAAGCCATTTTTTTTTGCAATCAAAACTTTAAGATGGAAATAGCGAAATTGGATATAGAACAAATATAAAATATAGGATTTATAATCAGTTTTTATAATCTGACAATAAGTTTTCAAGTAAAAATTAGTTTTATTCTCAGAAATTACATAGCTTTGTGTTTATAATCTTCATAATATTGAAGATTAATGCTTAAAAATATATTTAACTGTCATTATAATGATATATAAATACGGTTTATATGGTAGATTTCTATGAATACTCCACGCCTGAGCTTGTAAGGCTATTAGGTAATAGATTTAAAGAATATAGAATTCGTTGCAATCTTACTCAGAAAGATGTTTCTGAGCAATCCGGTATTGGACTTACAACCATCCACAAATTTGAGAATGGTACAGCTGGCAACATTTCATTGTCAACATTTATTGTGTTGTTGAAAGTGGTCGGACAGATTAACACTATAGACAATCTTCTTCCGGAATTGCCTGAATCTCCTTACCTGATGCGTAGGGATGATAAAAAAGTACAGCGTGTCAGACACTCTAAATAGTATAAATTATGGTACAGTCGTTAAAAGTAATACTTTGGGGTGAGGAAATAGGTAGATTGGCATGGGATGTCAAACGTAGGTTGTCCTATTTTATGTATAATCCGGCCTTCTTGAAGAAAGGTCTTAACATTTCTCCATTAGCTGCACCAGTTGATGGAGTGGGGCTTATGCCTGTATGGGGAGAAGAGGCCAAGATTTATCAAAAATTACCGGCATTTTTAGCAGATTCGTTGCCTGACGCATGGGGTAATCAACTTTTTGAATTATGGCGCCAACAGAATCACTTGTCAAATGCAGATATTACTCCCCTTGACAAACTGTCATTTATAGGAAAACGCGGAATGGGAGCTTTGGAATTTTTGCCTGAGGTTTCAAGAGAGCGTAAGGCCGAAAAAATAGATATCAAATCATTGGCAAATTTAGCAGAGCGTATATTTTCAGAAAGAGAAAATGCCAGATCCTACCCGAAGAGTCGGTAACAATGCAATCATTACTTACGGTTGGTACTTCAGCCGGTGGTCGTCAAGCTAAGGTAATTGTTGCCATTAATCAAAAAGAATGGTGAGGTTTGTAGCGGGCAGATTTCCGAATTAGAGGAATTTGATTACTATCTGATCAAATTTGGTAAGTCGCAATACGGCTCGGCAGAATGGGAGATGTCTTACTATGAACTTGCTACAATGGCAGGGATAAATATGATGCCTTCAAAACTCTATCAGGTAGACGGGAATAATCATTTCATGACAAAACGTTTTGACCGTAATAATGGAAAAAAAGATTCATACACAAACTTTGGCCGCAGTTAGCCCTGATGCGGACAGTTACGAACAATTAATTACAGTATGTCGGAAGCTCCATTTGCCAGAAACAGACTGCTATGAGGTATTCCGCAGAATGGTCTTTAATGTATTGGCAAACAATACGGATGATCACAATAAGAATTTTTCATTCGTTATGAGTGAGGACGGTACTTGGCGTCTGTCTCCTGCATACGATGTAACTTATATATTTGACAATGGAGGATTCTTACCCAATGAAGATCATTGTATGTATATTAGGGCAAAACTTAGGGATATAACACGGGATGATGTTATTCAATTTGCTAAAGATAATGGAATACGTAGGCCTGATGCAATAATACGTGATATAGTTAATGCCATAAAACAATTTCGTGTGGTTGCCACTAAATATGGTGTTGCGGAACAGTGGATAGGACGTGTTGAAAACACTATGGTTGACCATCTGAAATCATGGGGAGAGTTAGAGGAAATGGCTCCTGAAATATGCGAATTTGTCATAAACGGACATATTATAAAGAATATCCGTATGGAGCAGGCGTATAAGGAAAATTATCATTTGCTTATTGAAATAGATGGTCATGAACGTAAGTTTATTATTGGTAAGAATAGAGAAGAGTTTTCACTTATTGAATCAATGGGCATAGCAAATCTGTCATCGGAGCGGCTTAAAGATATGGTTGAAAAGTATTTTATTCTTTAAATTCGTAGCCATCATTTCAGTAGTAATTCTTATAACACTTGAACTATGAATACCTTTAAATCTATTGATGAGCTTTTGCGTGTACTTGAAAGAGAGAAACTTCTGCTGAAACAGATGTTTCAGAAAAAAGACCTTCAACTTCCCTGAAATATGATTATGCACTCGAACTCACGGAATATAAAGAGGAAAAATTAAATATCTCATTGACTACGGAATAATAAGAGATAGCGGAAATTTCCTTGAAATGGAGGATGTATATCTTAAATTCTTCGAGGAGGTTTTACAAGTCAATGAGAACATAAATGTTTCGTTTGTTGATGATTATCTGAGGTGTCTGAATGAAAATATAGATTATTACCTTAAAGAAGATAATGAGCAGCGGAAATATAATTATCATAAAGAGGTAAGGCGGTGTCTGAAAAATATTGCAATGATGACAGTGCGTAATGTAATAGACTTGAAACGCAACATTGACAATACTTACAAGAACGAACCAAACTATCGTGTAAAGCTCTCAAAACTGAAGAATCTTGATGAAAAACGCAAGAACATCGCGCTTCTCATCAACAGGAGTGAAGATATAATAGATAACACTCAGCCTGTGTTTTTCAGAGTTGCCATGGACACTCAAATGCGTATAGTGGTGAATGACGTGAAGCTTCAGCTTAATGATTCTTATCATAATCTCATTGAGATAGAGAAGCAGATTATTCATTACCTGAATCTTATAGCTTATCAGAACAGGATATTCGAGAAAGTTCGACGTTTGAAATACCTTCGTGACCAGTTTCTTTTAGAAGAAAAAAACTGATATACGTCATGTTGTCAGTATGAGAAATCCTGTATGGATGGAGCCTCAGACCAATTACAGGATAAAACTCTCGGTAGATAATCTGCGTACTTCTGCAGTGGCGTTGGAGATAATAAGAAAAATCATATCAAAAAGGAAGAACCGGGCTAAAGGTCCTAAGAATATGGCCGATGCTATACCGCAGGAATATATGAAAACAGAAGGTGAAGTTCTTGACCAGATAAATTTACAGGAAATTTATAATGCTTTCTCGGCATCAAGCAGTCATCTGTTTAAGTTTGTAATGAGCTACAATTATCATAAGCAACTGAGCACAGACGACAGAATCTTGTTTTTCTGCCAGATAGCATCGCAGTATGCCGAAGGACTGAATTTCACTGACAAGTATGAAACAAGTTATGACGTGGAATATCCTTTGATATATTCCAAATAACTCTAGATAATTTCCGATAATTACATAATCAGAATAAGCATGAAATATACAGAAGAAATATTCAATATATTGAGTAAGGGCGGATTTATTTCTGCAAATAGCGTTTCTCCTGCAATAAAACGATACTATGATGCCATAGAAGAGGATTTGACCGACTATTACGAATATTATAAAGGTATTGGTTTTTATCTCGAAGGTGGTGACGGATATTATATGTTCACCCGTCAGGAGGCGAAAGTCGACCTCGAACGCAAACTTGAAGCAGTTATGAAGTGGATAGACTACCTTAGTTTCCTTAAAACGTATGATGCTACATTCGGTCCCGGATTTAAGTTCCGTCCGGCAGACATTGAAGTTCAGATAAGTTGCCAGATGGAACTGAAGGATAAGGCTTCAAACTGTTTCAGGATAAGAAGAAATATAATGAGGTTGTGGAGAAACTTGTTTTTGAACTTGAAAAGGCAGGAATGATAGAACTTGAGAATGAACATGATAACACTTATAAAGTATTAACGGCATTTCACTATATGGAGGATTTGGTGGACTGCATAACAATATCGGAGGAAATGAACGATGAGATATCTCAATAAGATAATATTTCTGAACAGCGCACATGTACCGTATGCTGAAGTGAAGCTGGATGGCAATGTACATTTTATTGGTACTCAGGGAGTAGGTAAAAGTACCCTTCTGCGGGCTGTCTTGTTTTTCTATAATGCAGACAAACTCAGATTGGGTATACCGAAAGAAAAGAAAAATTTTGATTCTTTCTATCTTCCGTTTGCTAACTCATATATAGTTTATGAAGTAATGCGCGAAAACGGTGCTTATACCATAGTTGTAACAAAGTCGATGGGCAGGGCTGCTTTCCGCTTTATTGATGCTCCATATAGTAAGGAGTGGTTTGTTGACGGCAAAAACGAGGTCTCGGCCGACTGGAGTGTGATTCGTACAAGAGTGTCGGAATCGGGTGCAAATGTGTCGTCGCTGGTTACAGGCTATGATATGTTTCGTGATATAATATTCGGCAACAACAGAAAGCCGGATTTGCTTCAGTTCCGTAAGTATGCAATTGTAGAGAGTTCGCGATATCAGAATATACCGCGTACAATTCAGAATGTATTCCTTAACTCAAAGCTTGATGCCGATTTTATCAAGGATACCATCATACAGTCAATGGATGATAATGAGTTTGTTGTCGACCTGAGTTATTATCGGAATCAGATAGAAACTTTCGAACAGGAATATTCCGATGTAATGTTGTGGATAAAGCAGGATAAGAATGGTGTGGTACCTGTCAGAAAACAGGCCGATATAGTAATAAAAGGTTATAGAATGCTTTTGTTTGCTGAAAAGCAGATTAAAAACGGAAGACAGCAGCTTAACTACTCTGAAAGGGTGGCACGTCTGAAATTTCCCGAATTGGAGGAATTGCTTCTGCAACTTAAAGAGGAAGCCGAACGATTTACACGTTTACTTGGGGAAGAAAAATACAAGTTTGACAGTGAGCGCGACAAACTTGTAAAGTTAAGCGGCATTGTAGAATCTGACCTTAAGAAGATAAGGGAAAAGCGTAAATATTATGAACAGGAACACATTGATGAGGTTATATCAAGAGTAAATAGGGAACCGGCACTGAAATACGAACTGGAGTCTCTGAATAAGGTATATAATGAACTCACGAGTACATACCGGGATGTAATAAGCAAATACTCTTTGATGGAACAGGGCATTGATGCCGATCTTGCAAGATTTGAGAATGAAATCAACAAAAGGGTATTATGCCTTAAAGATGAACTTGGTAAAAGGATTTCAGAATTGACAAAGAAAAGCAACAGTCAGACTGAAGAAATACGCTCTGTTTATGAAGAGAAACTTAAAACACTAGCCGACAGCAAGGAGCAGTTACTGGAAGAAATATCCAATCTGAAACAACAGAAAACAAGGGTTGAGTGTACTGTTCATTTCAAGGAGGAGATAGGTGACTGTGAGGAACGGTTGAGAAACATATCTTCCGAAGAAAAGGATACCGCTGTGAAAGTCGACCGTCTGAAGTTGGAGTGCGACCGCCTTAGACAGAAGTCGGATGCGGAAACTATGGTAGTTGAAAAAGAGTATGATGCGAAAATTGATGAGATTTTACGCTGCAGGAAACAGGTGGACACAGAAATAGAATCGTTGAATGTCCTGATAAACAACAGCAAAGGCTCTTTTTGCGAGTGGCTCGACAAGAACAGGTCAGGATGGCAGGAAAGTATAGGTAAGATTGCCGATGAAAAACTTATACTCTATAATCAGAATCTTTCTCCTGAACTCTCAACCGATGGGGAAAGCTCTTTCTATGGCGTAAAAATTAATTTAGCTGAAGTGCAGCGTGAGTTACGCTCACCGGAACAGCTTAAAGCTGAATTTAAGGCCAAATCTTCCGAAAGAGATGAATATACGAGAAAAATAAGCCTTCTGAATGAAGAAAAAACAAAGCGTACTGAAGAGATAAAGAATAAGTACAGAAAACAGATTTCAGCCATATCGGGCGAAAGGCATCTTCTTGAAATCCAGTTACAGCAATATCCTCTTCAGATAAAGAATATTAAGGCAGAACAGGCTTCATGGGAACGCAAAGAATCGGAGTGGAAAAGAAACAGGATTGAGGAGATAGAAACATTTATTGGAGGCAAGGAAAAGGAAAGACAAAAATGTTGTAACAATGAAGAACTTCTGAAACAGGAAAGGGAAAAGCGGATTCTTCAGATTTCTGACGAGCAGAGAAAGGCGGAAAAGAAAGAACGCAGTGCTGTTGATGTTGAGATACAGGCAGTACACAAGGAACTGTCCGACCGGCGTATGGATATGGATAACAGAAAAAAAGAACTTCACAAGTTGCAGAATGAGGAGTTAAACGGTAAGGGAGCTGATACATCGGTTATAAATTCCTATAAATCAAAAATTGACACAATAAAGTCTGAGTTGGATTATATATCACAAAAACAGTCGTTTGTGTGGAATTATGAAAAAGATAAGAGAGAACTGTTTGATCGTGAGCCGGAGTTGCGCGACAACAAGAAGAACAATGAGATGCATTTAGATGAGCTTGAAGAAAAATACGCATTGCGGAAAAACAAGCTCACCGGTCAGTATGAAACTGTAAAAAACAGTATAAAGGAAAAGACAGCCGAACGTGATGCCATAAAGAACGATTTTTCCGTTCTTGAGAATTTCCGCAAAGATGAAGGCTTCTGTCCGCCGGAGTCGTACACTCCCGAAGAACTTCCTACCAATAAACCTTGCGGTAAGATAGTGGAAGAGCTGAAAAGTCTGATTGTTTCTCTTGGCAAGGATACTGAGAATTTCAAGAAATCGATCAATCTGTTTAACAGTAATTTTACTGCAAGAAATACTTTCAGTTTCCCTCAGTCATTGTCGTGTGATTCCGATTACATGGATTTTGCATCCAATTTATGTGAGTTTGTGGAAAACAATAAAATTACCGAATACCAGAACCGCATAAGTGAAAGGTACGTAAACATAATAAGACGCATATCAAAGGAAACAGGAGAACTTACCCAAAGCGAAAGTCTTATTAATAAGACCATTAAAGATATTAATGACGATTTTGTCAAACGTAATTTCGCAGGAGTTATCCGCAGTATCGAACTCAGGCCTTTGCCGAGTAACGACAAGCTTATGCAGCTTCTTATAGAAATAAAGAATTTTAATGATGAGAACACCTTCAACATGGGTGGAATGGACTTATTCTCACAGGATTCGCGCGAGAACGTGAATCTCAGGGCTGTAAAATATCTTAATGCTTTCAGCAAACTGCTAAAGGATGAGCCTTCCAGAAAGAGTCTTGTCGTTTCTGATACCTTTAATCTGCAGTTCCGCATTATCGAAAATGATAACGACACAGGCTGGGTAGAGAAAATAGCGAATGTAGGTTCCGATGGTACAGACATACTGGTTAAGGCTATGGTGAACATCATGCTTATCAATGTTTTCAAGGAAAAAGTCTCAAGGAAATTCGGAGATTTCAAGGTGCATTGTATGATGGATGAAATCGGTAAGTTGCATCCTAATAATGTGAAAGGCATACTTGAATTTGCCAATTGCCGCAACATATTACTTATCAACAGTTCGCCTACCACTTATAATGTTGAGGATTATAAATATACTTATCTGTTAAGCAAAGATGCGAAAAGCAATACAAGGGTAGTGTCATTGCTTACACGGAAATAAAAATGTCTTGTAATAATATGGATATAAACAAAAAACGATTTACAATATCTATTGCGAAAAAGTTGCTTTATATACTTTAAGGAAGAACTCTTCCTTCAAGCTCACTTCCGCGATGGATAGTTGATGAATTTAGGATAGAGGGTCTTATAACCGGAATAACCAGTGGCAGCAGAATTTCCTATCGCCTTACGGATTCTGTGGCATTCAGCAGATATATTTCAGATAATTATACATCCGGCACTTCTCTCGAAAGATGGATTGAAATCTTTTCTGGCGATAACAAAGACTTGCAGCGCAGTACGCTTGTGCAGGAAACCGGCGACTCCAAAACTGTAAAGCTTCGAACTTTCAGGGGTTTTCTTGTCAACTGTTACGAACCTATTCATGCAAGAATAAGGAATAGTGAGTTTGTTATATCCCCCCCGGAAGGAAGTGCTGTTTTCATACAAAACCCTGATGAATTTTATATACCGTCAGACGTGATAGTGGTGGGAGTGGAAAATGGTGAAAACTTCTGTCGTATACGGAGTCAGAAATATCTGTTTGGAGATAATAAAGTTTTGTTTGTCTCCAGATATCCTCAGTCGGCAGATTTAAGGGAATGGCTTATCAAAATTCCTAATAGATATATACATTTCGGAGATTTTGATCTGGCAGGTATATGTATATATCAGTCAGAGTTTTATAAGTTTTTGGGCGACAGAGCAGGTTTCCTTATTCCCGAAGATATAGAAGAGAGGTTGAAATCTGGAAATGCGGGACTGTATGATACTCAATATCTTAGATATAAAAATCTGAATATTATAGATTCACGTTTGAATGGGTTGGTTGAAATGATTCATCACTATGGTAGGGTGTATGAACAGGAAGGATACATTGAAAATTGTGCATACTAAATAAATTGTAAATCAATTTGATTTCTAATAATTCTCTATATATTCCGCATCAATGATGCTGATTTTGTTCTGACTATATTGGGATCATATTTCTTTTTCTTCTTAGGCTTGGGATTCAGATTTTCCGTAAGCTGTATGCCTTTGAGTTCTTTTTCCCTTATCGGTTGAAGTGTATCGAAGATACTTTGATAGACCTTGTCAAAGACCGGTGTAACGATAGTGGCCTGCATATCAAGTGCCGCCATAGTGCTGAACCGTTCCATATCCGCACGTTTGGGAATCTTCGCAGTGACATATCCATAGTTGGAGAAGGTATCCCTTGCATTGTCCCAGATAACCAGTTCGGAACGCTTGCCGATTCTTCCGTCATTCAGATTGGGAATGATGAAGAGTCTGGCTTTCATCCTTTCACCGACAGCCTTTTTCAGCCGGTCAACAAACATGAGGAAACTGGCCGTTGACGGAACGGTTACCAGGTCATAATGAAATGGAACAATAATGATATCCGAGTTGACGAACAAGGGTATCAGCCCTTCCGTTTTCAGACTACCTGGAGAGTCCATAAGCACAACGTCAATTTCAGGATCGTTGTGCAGTTTCTCCATAAGGGAAGTTATCATCGCCTTGTCATTGGCTTCGTATGCCCATACCTCGTATGGCATATCCTGTTCGCCGTATTTTCTGATGTCGGCTTTTCGGCACTTCATAATGGAGTGCTGAAAGTCGCGTCTATTACCACAACTCTAACGCCCTTTGTCACCAGATAGTTGGCAAAGGTGACGCAAAGGGTAGTCTTTCCTACACCTCCCTTCTGATTGGCAAATGTCACTATAACCGGAGTCTGTATCATTTCAAGTATTGATTGATTTTGTGACAAATGTATTAACCAAGATTCTCAAGTAAGAAATGCGCAACACAATTGTGATTTTGGTTATACAAACCGAAATAGTTTGATATTATTTATTGAGTATTATAATTATACTAACTAAAAATGTTACATTAAAGTATACTTTCTATAATCCCGTCAATTTATAATATCTACAAAGAAACTTGCAAATAGGTATGTTTTCTCTTTAGAAATTACCTCACCATGTAACGTTAAAGATTGAAAAAGGAAAGAACAAATTACAAAATCTTTTTATCACGGCAATATACAAATAATAATAGTTAAATTTGTGGACTCCGCAATAGATAGATAATTAACTAATATGGAGCTCACAGTAATTATGAGTTTATTAGTGCTAAAATAAAAAATCAAACCAATACTAAATATGGCATCGCTTACTATAGATCAAATAAAACTATTCGAAATACTTCACAACTCTCGTATGGAGGATTTTAAAACTTTCAACAAGAGATCTTACCGTGGTGTATGGAGTAGTATCATAGATAAATACCCAGAATCTGCACATTTTGCATATGAGTTATTGCAGAATGCAGATGATGCGGAAGCAACGGAAGTATATATAATTTTAAGACAAGACCAAATGCTGTTCAAGCATAATGGAAAGAAGCATTTCAATATTACATTAGAAGATGAAGAGCCTGTTGGCGACATTAACTCCATCACAGGTATCGGTGACTCTTCAAAAATAAACACGCAGAATAAAATTGGTAAATTTGGTGTTGGATTTAAAGCTGTATTCCAATATACTGATACGCCTGAGATTTACGATGATATTTTCAAATTTAAGATTGAGAACTACATAGTACCAACACTTCTGCCATACGACCATCCAGAACGGCAGGAAGGTGAGACCTTGTTTGTGTTTCCTTTTAAGAATGGTGAACAATCCTACCAGGATATTTTGAGACGATTGGAGAATCTTAAGAATCCGATTCTTTTCTTACATAATATTCATCGTATAGTTTGGAGAATTGACAGAATAGAAAATGGTACTGGTAAAGAAACCAAGTATTCAAAAGAAATAATTGACTCTGAGGATTATGATGATAATATAACTATGGAACATTATGTCCTCCATGAGCCATCAAAGACCAGCAATGTGTTCTTGTTTTCAGAAAAAATTGTAATAACAAACGATGGTAAAAGTACAGAACACCTAATAAATGTTGGTTATTACTATGATTCTGAAAAGAAAAAGTTGATAACTAATATTACTCAGAATATTTATTGTTTTTTCCCAACAAAGGAGTCATTTAAAACATGCTTTGTTTCACATGCTCCATTTCTTCTAACAGATAATCGACAGAATCTAAAACCAAATGAAAACATAAATGAAGAACTTATCAACCTTTTGGCAGAATTAGCTGCAAAGGCTGTAGTGCATCTTCGTGATTATGGTGTAAAACACAAGAAATTGCTTATAGATGAAAATATTACGGAGATTATTCCTAACTATGTGCGGCATTATTGGCAATCTCTTGATGAAAGATTCGAGGAACCAATTGTTAATGCGTTCAAGAAACTACTTGAAACAGAAAGAATCCTGTTGTCAAGAAATGGAAAGTATCTATCTATGAGGGAAGCATATAAAGGTTCACCAAGAGAACTCGTAGAATTATTATCTCAAAAACAGTTGGTAATGCTCACAAATAAAGCCTATAAGCATGATTACTATAATAATAAAGAAGATAAAATGCTGAATCCTAAGGATGTTGATTTTTTGAAATGGGAGTTGGCACAGAATATCATTAAACAGGATAACAATATATACAACAAACTTGGAGAATATACTTCAGAGAGCTTTGCCAGGGATATTACTCCTGACTTTATGAAAGCACAGGATTTGAAATGGGTCACAAGGATGTACACATTTCTTAGAACTGCAGCACCAAAATTGTGGAAGTTGACGGATAAAGATAGTAATAAATTAGCATCGTCTCTTCCTTTCAGAGAGGCTCCCATCATCAAAACACAAAAAGGCGAATGGGTAAAGCCTTTTGTTGATGTGACTTCACCAAATATTTATCTGCCTTTAAAGGATGACAATAAATCCGATTATAATTTTGTTGCTAATGAGTATCTACAGAACGAAATGGCTAAAAAGATCTTTATGGAACTTGATTTGAAGGCACCAGATGAGTATGACTATATACGTCAGGTAATTCTTGGAAAGTTTGAGAGTGATGAAATAGATATTGAGAATGACGAGTTGTCTTCTGACTTTATGGTTATTTTACGTTATTACCAAAAGGTTAAAGAAAAGTATCAAGGTCAGAAACTTATACAAGAGGTTAAAGAGAAAATTTTGTTAGTTGATAAGGATGGCATATTATGTAGGTCGCATGAATTGTATTTTCACAGTCATAATCTTGAACTTTATCTCTCTGGGGTTAACGACATCCACTATATTGATTTAGATATTTATAAGGATGCTACTAAAGAGTTTGGAATAGAAACTGTAAGAATGTTTTTTTATTAATGCTTGGAGTAAAATTGTATCCGAAAATAGAAAGTTTTATGCGCTGGGATAAATCTTATCTTAGTGAAAGATTGAAAAGTCAAATTTTAATAACAAACATATATGATTATCGTTTTGAAGACTATGCTTTGCAAGGATTTAACGAATTCAAAAAACATAAAATACATAAAGAAACATCTCATTATCTATGGAATGTAGTATTACCAGCTTTGAAATTTGGTAATTACGAACATATGGCCATGATATATCGTAGGAAGTATGCCCGTTCCTATGATACAGTTTATTATGATTCAACATTCAAGGATTCCCTTCAATACAGCAAGTGGATTCTTGATAAAAATGGCAATGTCCTGTCTTCTAATGAAATTGCTCTTGAAGACCTTGATTCTGAGTATGACCGTAATAATGGCTTAATTCAATTTCTTGGTATAGAGAAACGTGAAAAAAGCATTTTAGAATTAGGTGGCACTGAGGAACAACAGGAACAATTGGATTTGGGGAAACGCGTCAAGCAACTTGCTGGAGATGACTTGACTGAAGAAGAAATAATTCAAGCCTTATCTTATGCCAAAGCTCAGAAAAAAGCTAAAAAACATATTTATGAAGAAACTGAAAATCCTACCATCAGTGATAATAGTTCAGATGAAAAAGATTACTCTGACATTGATAGAAAACCACGAGAACGAAAAAACAGTCATAATTCAACTAATTTAGGCGATGAAAGTAATGACTCTTCTGACATAAAGAAATATAATGAAGATGATGATTTTGATTTGGATACACCGTTCAATCGTGAGGAACTCAGGAAGACCGAACTTTCAGATATGTTTATCAACAATAATCATAAACCTCCTGTAAAGAAAGAAAAGGAGGTTACTGATGAAGTACAGGCAGATGAATTAAAACAAAAACTGCTTGAGCAGGAGGAAAAGCATAACAAAATAATTGAACTTCGAGAGGCAGCTTCAAATGCAGAAAGGTATTCAAAAGAGTGGTTCGATGCATTGATAGAATTGGAGTATCGTGGCGGCACAGAAGAAACAAAGGGAGACTTCGGTAAATCCATCAATATCACGTTTAACTCAGTAAACAAAGAGCAAGGATCTGAGCGTATCTATGTACTCAGAAATCCTTCTCGTAGTATTCCTCTATGGCTTGAAGAAATTGGAGATATTGAGATTAAATTTACCTTCTCAGATCGTGATGAATTGAAACTAAAATTTGAAGTTGCAAATGTACGTGAAAATAGTTTACGTCTAAAAGCAAGCAAGGCCTTTGAAGATGTCTTGAACAAAATTGCTTGGAATAAGTGTACTAAGGCATCGATAACTTTGAAAAATCAGATAGACCTTATGGGTAAACTACGCAGTGCTTTTAACGGTCTAGGTTTGGAGGATGGATTTAATCTTAAAGAAAACCTTGATGATAACCTGAAGTTTATATTTGGTCCTCCAGGAACTGGTAAAACAACAACTCTTGCCAAGAAGATTATTGGAATGATGAATGAATATTCGACATGTAGGATACTTGTTCTAGCACCAACTAATACAGCTTGTGACGAACTTGCAAAAAAAGATAAAGGAGTGTAGTAAGGATGACTGTGCATGGTTGTACCGTTTTGTATCAACAGCAGATGAATCGTTGGAAGATATTGTTGTTGACCGTGAATCAATGGTATACGAAGATGAGCAATGCTGTGTCATTTCAACAATGGCACGTCTGCCTTTTGACGGTTTTAATGGCGAGGGTGGTTACAATAAGTTACTAGATATTGTATGGGACATGATTTTATGCGACGAAGCCTCAATGATTCCTTTAGCAGAAATGGCACTGGCTATTTATAATTTTGTCAATACTCCTATTCTTATAGCTGGTGATCCTTTGCAAATAAAGCCAATACTTCATGAAGAAGAATGGAAGGATGAAAATATTTACACAATGGTGAATCTTGACAGGGTTGAGAACCCTGTGACTGAACCAATTCAATTTGCGATTGAAAACCTTAGTATGCAGTACCGCAGTTTACCAGCTATTGGCGAATTGTTTAGTCAATATGCATACGATGGTAAATTGCGACACTATCGTTCGGCGATGGAAAATCATATGAAGTTTGGTAAGCTTAATCTTAAACCTATAAACTTTATACCATTCAAAGTGGAAAGATATGATAGTGTATTTGGTATAAAGAAACTAGATGGTTCCAATGTACACATTTATTCTGTACTGTTTACGTTAGAGATATTTAAATATATCGTTCGTGAGTATGCCAAAAATCATGAAGAAGAGTACTCGATTGGTATTGTTTGTCCTTATTCTCCACAGGCGCAGCTTATTGAGAGTCTTATTATGCAGACTCCCAATATACCAGTTAATGTTAAAATTACAGTTGGTACAGTGCATAGATTTCAAGGAGGTCAATGTAACTTCATGTTTGTGGTACTTAATCCTCCAGCAGGGATGAAAGTTGCAGCTGATAGAATATTCCTGAACAACAAAAATATTCTTAATGTGGCTATAAGTCGTGCTCAGGATTTCTTATGCATACTACTCCCTCACTGTGATACTGACGGGTATGAGAATCTTTATGAAATAAATAAAATCGGTAGAATTGCAATGAAGGATTCTGCAAATGTAGCACATTATACCTGTGACCAGATAGAGGAAATCATATTGGGGCGTAAGTTCTTCATTGAGAATAATACATTTGTTACCTCACATCAGCTTACTAATGTTTATACAAAGGCAGTAAAGCGTTATGAGGTTAGAATAGATGAAAATTCAGTTGATATTCAGTTGGGGGATAATAATAAAATAACGTGAGTTCGAAATAAGAATAAATATATTTCACTTATAATTAGAAACATAGCGATAAAAAGTATTAAATTTATAGTGCTGAATTATAACATTTAAACGATTACCACTATGTTTCCAGAGTCTAAAGTTACAGAGATTTATTGTATGGCCGATGATTTTTGCAAGGAATTTACATTGCAACAGGAAAAATATATGATTAAGGATATGAAGACCATGCATCGTAACAAACCCAACCGTATGAGTGATGCAGAGATTATGGTTATTCTAATCCTGTTTCACTCCGGTGGTTTCCGTTGTTTCAAGCATTACTACAAGGAGTACGTCTGTAAACATCTGAAACACCTTTTTCCTCGTCAGGTTTCTTATAACCGTTTTGTGGAACTGGAAGAAGGTATTGCTTCCCATGACCATATTCATCAAAAGAGTACTGCTGGGAACTTGTACCGGCATCAGTTTCGTTGATTCCACTCCCTTATGTGTATGTCGTAACCAAAGAATCTTGATTCATAAGACATTTGAAGGGCTTGCCGAGCGTGGAAGATGTTCTATGGGATGGTTCTTCGGATTCAAGCTGCATCTGATAATCAATGACAAAGGAGAGATCCTCAATTTCATGTTCACGCCTGGAAACGTGGATGACCGGGAACCGTTGAAACAGGGTAAGTTTCTGGAAAACATCAAAGGAAAACTATGTGCAGACAAGGGATATATAGGTCAGGTTCTGTTTGAAAACCTTTTCCTTAATGGCATACAGCTTGTTACTAAAGTTAAAAATAATATGAGGAACTCACTGATGAGTATTGCCGACAAGATTTTGCTAAGAAAAAGAGCCTTGATTGAAACGGTCAATGACGAACTGAAGAACATCGCACAGGTTGAACACTCAAGACATCGTTCATTCAGTAACTTTATAGCCAACTCCTTGTCGGCTATCGCGGCATACTGCTTTTTTGAAAAGAAGCCCGCCATTGACGTAAAGTTTGTCAATGACGGACAACTTGCTATTTTTTGATTTTATTTCGAACTCACGTTAAAATAACATCTGAGTTATGATTTGATATTGAAGAAAAAGAGGATGCAAATTAAACTGTGTCAGCAAACAGTAGAATATAATAATATTAAGTTTTGCTGACACAGTTTTTTTTAAAGAACTCTCTAACCTACATAAAAATGCTTTTATTTTGCATTTTTACTTCAATTAAATTTACCATTTCTATGAGACTCAATCACATCGCATGGTCTGTGAGTCTCAGCCGCAGACCTTGGCAGCAACCTACTCTCCGGCTATTGCAGTATCATCAGCGCATACAGCCTTAACTTCTCTGTTCGGAATGGGAAGAGGTGATTTCTGTATGCTATAACCGCCGTTGCTCTATTTGTTATCGAATGAACGTTCTAATTCAAGTTCTGGACGTGTAAGATAAATTTCTGTTTTAGAAATATCTTCTTGAGTATATTCAATAGAGGCGTTTTTAGCTCTGGTTTTTGCCCATCGCCTCAAAGCAGATATCTGCTCTTTCATTGTGGTAGACAACGGCACTGTTTTTGAAATCGCATTCATTAGATGCGTTGTCTTAAGTTGGGGATTCTCTGGATTTTCAACATAAGCATCAAACATCGCTTCTTTAATACACTCTTCAATTTCTGCACCATTAAAACCTTCAGTATTATTGGCGAGAGACTCCATAGGGTAATTATTCTTTATCGGGTTTTGACCTTTCTTGTTAAGATGAATGGTAAAGATGTTTTTGCGCTCCTCCTTTGATGGAAGATCAACAAAAAAAATCTCATCAAAACGCCCTTTGCGCAATAATTTTGGAGGAAGTTGATTGATATTGTTGGCTGTAGCAACGACAAAAACAGGAGAAGTCTTTTCTTGCATCCATGTCAGAATAGTTGAAAAGATACGCGAAGTCACACCGCCATCAGTAGATCCACTTGATTGAATACCGCTAAGTCCTTTTTCTATTTCGTCAATCCATAACACACATGGCGCGACTGCTTCTGCAGTTGCTATTGCTTTCCTAATATTATCTTCGCTACTTCCAACTAATCCTTGGAATACTTTGCCAACATCCAAACGTAGTAATGGCATATTCCAGAAAGAGGCTATACTTTTTGCTGTCAAACTCTTGCCGCAACCAGGGACACCAAGCAATAATAAACCTTTAGGCTCTTGCAATCCCCAATCTCTTGCTCTCTTTTGATAAGCTATTTGGCGTTTGAATAGCCAATCCTTCAGAACATCCATACCACCAACATCTTTCAAACTTTCATTTTTGGGAAAGAAATCCAAGATGCCTGATTTGCGAATGATTTGCTCCTTTTCTGCTGAAACTGTATAGGGGGCATTTTCTCCAAGGCTATCTTTAACAGCCGCTAAACAAAATGCAAGGTCTGCTTCCATCGAGGTCATGCCTAATGCTGCATCTACCATTTTGTTTCTCATCTCAACAGAAAGATTCTTCTTAGTTTGTCGTTCTACAACAGCCAAGGTTCGCTCCATGTCTGTTCTATCTGGTAGAGGTATATTAAGAACAGTTACATATTTCTCCAGTTTTGTTGGTAACTTATAAACAGCAGACAAAATAATTGCATGAGTGTTCGTGAATTTTGCATGCTCAGCTATCTTACGGATGTAATACTTGATTTTGTCCTCTTCAATGTAATTGCTCAGATCTTCAAGACTAAAGATATCTTTAATTTCTCTATTCTCATTCTTATAGATATACTTCAAAGTCATTTCTGGCTCATCGTATTCTTCTCCTTTATACAAAGAGCCTTCTGGGGTCTTCTCCATCAAGCCCTCTACGCAATTCCAAGTATAGATACGCACCTTCTTATTATCTGTGCGTAAAGGTCTGCAATTCCCTCTATTTTCTGTTTTGTCCTGTCATATTCAAAACTATTCAGATAAAACACGGGGTAATATGCAGATAGCATATCCTTGATTTTTGTATAAATTGATTCCATGGCTATTTCTGTTCAATAGTTTGAATATTTACTCGGCGAGGCTTAAACTTTCCTGCATACTTCGCAGGTATAGGTTTCTTTGTCATCACACGCTTGTTTCCTAACAGCTGTTCCAAAACATCCATTGCGTCATGAGCACGCTCATTGACATCGTTAGGCAAATAGTCGGAATCTGTTACTATCGTGCCATCTTTAAGGATGGTGAACTTTATTTGCGCAACAGGTTCCGTCTCATTTTTATCTTTAGAGCGTCCAACCATATAGAAGCTATATACTTCTTCTGAGTTTGGTGTGAAATGTTCATTCTCCTTGTAATTAAACCCTTTCTTCTTAAACTCTTGAATTAATGAGTTCTTTGCATATGTGGCATTTAATGCGTAGAATTGCTCTTGAAGTTCTAATACCTTTTGGGTGGCATTGAGGCATATAATACGTGTTGTAAGTGACTTCATTTGTTGTAAGGTTCAACTTTAATGCAAACTCACCATATAGGCGAGATTTCTGCTTAGCATCTGAAACTGTTAGTATGTTATCGTGGATGGTGTATTGCCACCCCAAAGCATCGCATGCGGACTTTAATACGTCCACATGCATTACCTGAGGGTTACGCACAAATCTTGATGATTCGAATCTCGACATGTTATGATAACTTCTTTACTATTTCTTGTATATTGTTTTGATTCACTTGAGTTAAGCGTTGCTGTGTTCGCTTTTTGCTTTGCAGTAAATTCTTCCTTGTGATTGAAAAGAGTAGGATACCTAAACAAATAACTGCTAATACCAATTGATAAATCAAAAGCATTATCTCTGTTACGTGAAGGCATGACTGTAAGCATTTCCATTAGTTTGACGAGTTCATCATCTTGAATTATAGCAAGCAGTTTGTCATTCATAGGAGTCTTCTTTATCTCCTGATTAATGAATGCCTGACTAAGTCTTGCTAAATACAAAGATAGACCGTTTTTAGTTGCTTCTGGATCTTCACTAAGAATATCACTTTGCTGCACAGCACCTATTGTTCTTGGACTTGTTTGTCTTTGCTGAGGATTATTTCCCTTAAAGCCTTCCTTTCTTCCTGGGAAAATTTTCTGTTCTTTGACGTGTTCAAGCAACTGTTTGTTGTTGGAAAGAAGCTCAGCCAGTGACGGATCATCAACGGAATTTGTGTTCATGTCCTTCTCAATGATATCCAACTCTTTCTTTAGCTCTATCTTTTTCTTGCTATTAACACCTATGGTATTGGCAAGAGCTACGAGTTGCTGTCCAATTGTAGTCAAACGCTTACGTATAGATGAAACAATACCTTGATACTTCTTTTCTTCTAACAGTTCAACTATAGGGAGGTAGTATCTGTTGCGGACTGAACTACATTCTGCTTTTTTTGTCCGTAGTTAGTTGACGGTGTTGAAGAAAGTAAAGAAATGCTGGGATTTCCGTGATTAGTTTTTGAAGAAAACTCGTATCGTCATTTTTTGAGAGGATTAATTTTTCGCACCCAATAACGTGTTTCTCCCGGTTCTATAAGAACAGGAGTATCTTCATTATTGGAACACATAATGAATTTACCAAAAAATTGCACTTCACAGAGGTCTTTACCCTTTGCTTCAATCTTGTATACACTTGCCGGATACAGCATATTTACATCACTGATTATCAGTGACCATTCATTTTAATCGGTACAACCACAGTTTTGACAAATGCACAGAATGTAGGGACAAATGCAAACCGCTGTATTTCATAGCTTTGCATATACGTGTTGTACCGCCTCTTTTCAGCCTTTTTGTGGAATGTCCGCTATCAGATACAAGGTGTTGAGTGATAGGGCATTTCCGTAGGTGTGTTACAGAACGCTTGTTGAATACAAAGGTAGTGGTTTTCTTGGGATTTCTGTGGTTTGCGTGGACTTTTTCTTCCAAAGAGGTTGATTTACAGTAGAAAAACGGTTATAGAGCCAGAAAACTTTTGTAGATATACACTCGATTCGCTTGAAAAAGTGTAGAGAAATGGGTTATATTCGTTTGAAAAAGTGTAATGAAGTTGAATTATTCGCTTGAAAAAATGTAATTGCTTCCGTTTGCCCACAATGGAAAATGTTTGTATGTCCCAACAGAAACACTTATATGCTTGTAACAACTATTATATCCTATCGGGTATAATTCTGCTTATTGTATCAATATTATACCCGAAATGGTATAATTAATATATTTGACAGAACTCCATAATGTCGAGCATCTAATATTGGATACATAGTTTGAACACCAACAGATTAAAGTCTCATGAATATCACCGGAAACAATTATTGTCTTAGTTTCGGGAAAAGATAGTGAAAATATGCCGTTATGGTTCATCTTATGTTCCTGTTAATAGTGTTTATAGATAGAATTAATCCTTACCATACCCCTCCTTCTCTTTCCATATCTTGATTTCTTTATCAAAATCCGAAAGAAACTCCTTGTCTTGTATAAAGCGAAATTTATCATATTCAGCGTATGCCTTTTCTTTCGCTTGTTCGGCAGAAATGGTGCCAGCCTCATTGTATTTGTCATACTCATATAGAGTCAGGAAATCATCCAATTGCTTTTTCCAATCTGCCATTGTGGAGATGATTTGCCGTTCGGCACGAAGTTCGGCCAAATCAAGGAATGCGGTTGATAGACGATTGAAAGCTGAGACTTCTTTGTCGGACAAGTAATTCTGGGCGATAATTGTATCCGACTTTTGGACTCTGCCGTCAGGAGCGTTTTTCCACGTGGTAAGTCCCATGTGGGGCTTTTGGGCATCTGCTCTTGAATAGATGATTTCGGTTGCCGTTTGATGGGAAGTAGCCCAATACATCATATCTTGCCCCCTCTTGAAGAATTGTAGGGTGGTCTCAGCCTTAGGATCATAATCGGCACTACATTCGGCATAGACATCGGTGATTTTCTGATAATACCGACGTTCTGAAACTCGTATTTCTCGGATACGTTCTAATAGGTCGTCAAAATAATCTTTGCCAAAATGTTTGCCCTGTTTCAAGCGTTCATCATCCAATACAAATCCTTTTATGATCATTTCTTTTAGAACCGATGTAGCCCACATCCGGAATTGGCCCGCTTGATAACTGCCCACACGAAACCCAACAGCAATAACCGCATCCAAATTGTAGAACAATGTATCATCGTTCTTGCCATCAAGTTCAGTTGTTCGAATTTTTCGAATAACTGAACTCTCCTCCAATTCTCCGCTTTTGAATATCTCTTTCAGATGGTTATTGATCGTATTCGTTTCAACACCAAACAAATCGGCCATTCGCTTTTGCGACATCCAAAATGTTTCATTATTGAAGATGACCTCTATACGGCTTTCTCCTTGTTTCGTCTTGTATAGCAATATGTTGGAAGATAGACTGTTGTCTATTAATTCAGGAGTTGATATTTCTTGTTTGAAATATTCTTTTGCTATCTGTACTTGTGGCTTCTTACTATCGGCATTTTCAGCAATCATCAAACAAGCGATTCGTGATAGATGTATATTCTCCACCTTACGAAAGGAGCCGGAATTTAGTTTGACCATCTCAAACGTAGCATTAAAATGCTCGGTAGTGTTACAACCTTTCTTATTGGCTATGGCGATAGCTTTGTTTAGAGTACGATTGAATTTTTGGTATGTGCCATAGCCTAATGCGGTGCACAACTCACGAGAAGTCCAATACTCTAAACCTTTATTATCTTGCTTTTTAATCCGTTCAAAGTCGGGTTGAATAGAGGGTATATTGTTCTCGTCTATCATTATTTCATGTTATTGGAGTTATACACCGCCAATCCTTTAATCGTCAACATGTATTTCTGACGAGGATGACGGGGCTTGTCTGGGTAGAGCATAGAAACAAATCCCTCTTTTATGGCTGGATTGAGAGAGTATTCCATGAAATTTTCACGGTTCTTTAAACCTACGGCTGCCATCATCTCTTTGACTGATAATCTATTGTTTGCAAGTACCTCTATTAAACGGTTGATATTTTCATTATCTATCTGTAATGGATTATCTAAGCTTGTCGGGGTACTTGTCGGGGTACTTGTCGGGGTGGAGATACCCATGTCTTCGGGGGCATTAACCACCATGAAACGATTCCTCAATTCATTGTTTTCTCCTATCAATAGATTTCGGAAGAATCGTTCTAAATACACAGGCTCTCTTTTGATGCCTTTTTGTATGTTTTGATAATTGGCTCTAACCAAAGCATTACGGAAATACCAAGAATGATTGGCAAAAGGTCGTTCTCGACATTGAATCCCATCGAGCGTAAATACTGGATGGTGAACACTGCTGTTGTTCGGGTATTGCCTTCTCCAAACGGATGAATCTGCCACAACCCGGATACGAATTGGGTAATATGAGTGACAATTTGGTCTATATATAATCCTGTATAATCAAACGCCTTTTCTTGTTCAAGATCATACTCTATGGCTCTGCGAATGTCGGGAGCAGATACATAAAATACCGTATCGCCACGAAGCACCCATTCTTTTTGGTGATATTGTAATCTCTGATTTGTCCGGCAAACTTGAATACTCCATCAAATATACGCCGATGAATGGCGGTCAATCCGGCTACGGTAAAAGCAAATGAACGCTCATTCAATAGTTTGGTTATATTGGCAGAAACTTTATCCGCTTCTTCTGTTTCGTTATCCTTTTCAGTACGAATGTCTTTTGAATCGTAGTAACTCTTGATAAGTTGTTGTACTTCATCAATGGTTATGTCTCCCTCAATATGCTTGCGAGCAGTTTCAATAAGATAATCCGAGGGCTTCAAGCCATCTACCGCTTGAAGTCCTATTGCCGTTTGCCAAGCATAGCCTCTTTCACGCTTTTGCGGTTCGCCTTGCTGGATGTATTCATCGAAATTGACCATCGTAATATCATTTCGCATGTTTTCGTATAGCAGATACTATGCTTTCTGTATTCCAATGAACAATTTCGTCGGCTCTATCATTTACAATAGCAGAAATTCGCTCTTGTCCTCTTGGGATTACCCCAATAATTGGAACTCCTTTTTCTATAGCTTTGTCAAGCTCCCATTTCATCCAATCACTATATGAAGCATAGATTCCAGCGATACCTAAAACAATATCCGAAGCCGCTATTCTTTCTGAGATTCGCTGTCTTATGTAATATGTATTCATTGAATTTATAGAATCTGTTGGTGGAAATTCTGTAAATTCAACATTAAAGTACCCTCTTGATTCGAGAAGGTTTCTTAACGATTTTAAGTCATTTACATGTGACCAAGAATGACTAATGAAAATTTTATATGTTTTAGCCATGTTTTTATTTCTTTAAAATTGATTTTGTTTTCTCGAAACTATCTATTTGCCATTGTAAGGGTTGCTGGTCGTGAAATAGTCTCTCATACTTTTCAGCTTCAGCATGGTTGCCTAATGCAAGATAGGCATTAGATAAAGAAGCATATTTCCAAAGCAACTCTTCGGCTTCTGGGTCTTCAAGAGATTTCAGAATTATATCAATAATCTCAGCATATGTGAGTTTGGCTTCAACTATAGAATGTGTCTTTAGTTCTTCTGATATCTCATGCAATGATTTTATATACATACAAGTTGCATAGTTGTCACCTGTATAATAATCTTTATATTGATTCCATCCTTTTTTATATGAATCTATGGCTGAGTTAAGATAACTTTTATCGGATGTTATTTCCCATAATCTTTTATTTATTGCTCCTAAAATTCCAAGAGTTTCTGTATCTGTTTGGTTTCCTATTTTCGCCATTATTAGCATAGCATCGGTCAACGCTCTTTGTGTAGATGGTACTTCACTTTTGTAACGGCACAACGCTCGTTGTTGAATATAGTATTTTTCATTTTCTGTTTTAGAACACAATTTCTCCCACAATTGTTCTGCTTTAACAAAATCACCTTTTGCCATATTATCTTTCGCCATCTCAGTCAAAGCATAAATAGAATCTTCATTATTTTTCAATTCTCCAATGATACTGGAGATTTCTTCTTCTGAAATTTCCGGTTTTTTTATTTGATGAATGTAAGAATAAAGTGGGCTATCCGTTTTAGGCTCATTGATGACACTTTGAATTAAAGTTCGAAGCTGCGGAATACATTTCTTTGCTTCTGCTTCTGAAATTTCATTTCCTAAATGTTTGTAACTTATTATTCTATCGTGTCCAATATCAAACGGTATTTTCCCTTCATCTTCTTTAATGATTATTGTAGAATATGGACGTAATGCATGACGTACTCCTAATTCGTATATTGCATTAGGGTTAAAAGTTGATATGTCTGCAATAACAATGTCAGCGTAATATAAGAGTGCATACATACTTCTATCAATTATTCCAGATTCTACAATCTCGTCAGCGCGTATGCATTTGCATCCAGCGGATTCTACGGCAGGACGGATTATTTTTTTATACGTAGCATCTAAATCAATAGTACGGTTAGTATCTGGATCCTTTTTCTTGCCGAATCCCATTACTATAAAACATAAATTCCTTTCCATTATTTATAAATTCATTTAGGTCTAACAATTACTTCACTTGCTATAGGATGATTACGCTTATTGAATGCTTGTTCAATATAAGCGTTAGGATTACATTTGAAGTCATCCCATTTAACTAAGATGCAAAATCGATCATCTTCATCATATGCACATTTTCCGTGATTATTTAAGTAATAATTTTTACTAAATTCTTTAATAGTAGTCGCATCGTTAATAGCTACAGTATTATGACTTTTACCACAGATAGAGCATATATGTTGTCCTTTGTATATTGAATCATACATTGAAGGTAATACAACTCCTAAAATTCCGTTTCGAGTATTACCTTCGCTATTATACAATGACGCTTGTAGCTCTCTTTTATAAATTTCTGTTCTTTCCACCCCAAAGTCTCTGCACTCTGTGCCCCAATCAAGAAGATTGTAACCGTTGAATCAGACAAATAATCTTCTCTGATTTTTCGCATAATATAGTCTTCGTCTTCAGAATTAATAGGGGTATTTAGCGACTTGTCTATCATGTCAACTTTTTCATTGGCACTCCATTTTTGTATTTCTCGTTTATACCAACTATCTTCTGTTTTAAAAGAAATATAACATTTATGTCCCATATGCTTATGTTTTTGCGTACAAAAATACAAAAAAGACCCGAATTATCGAATATAATTCACTACATTTGCACTATAAAATCATATTAAAGAATGAAACTGAATAGAATAAAGACTGTTTTATCCGAAAAAGGTATTTCTCAAACGTGGTTAGCTAAACAGCTCAACAAGAGTTTTAGTATGGTCAATGCCTATGCCTGTAATAGAATTCAGCCTAATTTGGAAACCTTGCAACAGATTGCGGAGATATTACAAGTTGATTTGAAAGATTTGATAACCGATAAAAAGGAAAGGTTACAATAGTATTTAATTAGGTTGGGAGGATCGGAGACCTTTTGCAGTTTATTGCAGATGTATCTATGAACTTCCGATAATATACAATATTAAGAACATGACTCCTGAAGAAAAAGCAAGAATAAAGATAGACCAGTGGTTTACTGATGCAGGTTGGGAAGTTGTCAATAGGGATGCTTATGAACCTACTTGTACGGCTGTAGCTATAAGAGAAGGTTTATTGAAAGGAAATCTTGAAGCAGATTATTTCCTTTTTATTAATGGGAAAGCAGTGGGCGTGCTTGAGGCTAAACGTGAAGAAACGGATGCTTTTGCTTCAAAAGTATGCGAGCAAGCGGCCTTATACGCAAGAAGTGTTCCGAATATCTATCAGACATACCAAAAGCCATTGCCTTTTATCTTTACCTCGAATGGCAAGGAACTATATTTCTGCGATTTTCGTGAACCGGATTCTTATTTCAAGCCGATAATGGCTATCCCTACGCCACATGAATTGGTTAAGAAACTGGGGATTGAGGATACATTTGCCGGACTTCCAACATTGAAAAAGAAGGGGCTTCGTGATTGTCAATATGAAGCGGTAACAGAACTTGAAAAGAGTTTCCGTGCTGGGCAAAATCGAGCGTTGATGGTTCTTGCCACCGGAGCAGGCAAAACATATACGGCTTGTCTTGCTGCCTACCGAATGCTTTCTTATACACCAATGCGTAGAGTGTTGTTTCTTGTCGACCGAAATAATCTTGGAAAACAAGCCGAGGGAGAATTCGGAACTTTTCGTCTGACAGAGAACGGGGATGCTTTCAATACTATCTTTACGGTCAATCGTCTTCGCTCGTCTTCTATCCCTTCTGATAGCAACGTCGTTATTTCTACAATACAACGTTTGTTTTCATTCTTGAAAGGAGAAGCTATTGAGGATAACGATAACGATGATGAGAACGAACCAGCAGAGGAGGTAACCTTGCCTCCTAATCCCAACTTACCGCACGATTACTTTGATATGATTATCATAGACGAGTGCCATCGCTCCATTTATGGGAACTGGCGCAAGGTGTTGGAGTATTTCGATACGGCTCGACTTGTCGGTTTGACAGCAACCCCGATTGAAGAGACAAAGAAATTCTTTAACTATAATATCATTGTCAATTATACCTTAGAAAAGAGTATCGTTGATGGTGTGAATGTGGATTGTAGGGTGTATCGAATAAAAACGCAAGTTACGGAAACTGGGGGAGCTATATTAGAGGGTGAGAGAGTAAAGGAAGAAACGAGATATACGGGTGAGGTTAAGACTGTGAGAAACAAGGAAACCAAAACCTACACCAATAAAGAACTTAATCGGAGTGTCATTAATCCGGCACAGATAAAGTTAATCCTTTCAACCTATTGGGATGTGGTTTATACAGAATTGTTTAATGACCCGCAACGTGAGCCGAATATGGACTATTTACCTAAAACCTTGATATTTGCTCTCAATGAAGCTCACGCCACAAATATCGTACGATAGCTAAAGAGGTGTTCGGACGGACTGACGACCGCTTTGTTCAGAAAATCACTTATTCAGCAGGCGATAGTAACGAACTGATACGCCAATTCCGTAATGACAAGGATTTCCGTATTGCTGTCACCTGTACGTTGGTTGCCACCGGAACAGATGTAAAGCCACTGGAAGTGGTAATGTTCATGCGTGATGTGGAGTCATTGCCTTTGTATATTCAGATGAAAGGGCGTGGAGTGCGTACTATTGGTGATGAGCAACTTCGCAATGTTACCCCGAACGCATTCAGCAAGGATTGTTTTTATTTGGTTGATGCGGTAGGCGTGACAGAACATGCGCAAACAGTGGCACCTATAGACGACGGTCCTACAACAAAGACAATTACGTTGAAGGAGCTGTTAGAACGTATTAGTCATGGCTATATTCCTGATGAATACCTTAAACGGCTTGCGGCAACGCTTGCACGAATATACAATAAAGCGGATGATTCGCAACGGAAAGAGTTTGTCCGTCTGTCTCATGATGACATGAAGGAGCTTTCTGCCAGAATATACGATGCACTGGAGAAAGGCATTCTTCCACAGTTTGTAAGCACTGATGAGCCTAACAATGAACGTAAGGGGCTAGTCGCTCCGCTTGCCAATCATGCGGATGCCCGGAAATACCTTCTGATACTTGCAGCCGGATTCGTCAATACATTGATGCCGGGTGAAGATACGCTTATCTCCAAAGGGTTTTCCATTGAGGAAGCAAAAAGTACGACAGAAGCTTTTGAAGATTTTTGTAAAAATACTATGACGAAATAGAGGCACTGCGCATCATTTACAACAATGAGGGAGAGCCTATAACCTATTCGATGCTAAAGGATTTGGAGAACAGACTCAAAATGGCAAACAATCATTTTACATCCAAACAACTCTGGAACTCTTATGCCATAGTTAATCCTAAAGCGGTAAGGCGTTCCACTACCAAAGAAGAAAGCGATGCATTGACCAATATCATACAACTTGTGCGCTTTGCTTTCCGCCAAATCGAACGATTGGATAGTGTAGTTACTACCTCTAAACAGTTTTTCAATCTTTGGTTAGGACAAAACCAGCGTGAAATAACAGACAAACAGCGAGAGGTTATCAGTTGTATTGTGGATTATATTGCTTCTAATGGAGCTTGTACGGTCAGGGATATTCGTGAAGATGATGCTACCCATGCAGCCCAAATGATTAGAGCGTTTGGTAATATGCAGAAGGCAGACGAGGCACTTCATTCACTTTACACATTTGTAGTTTTAAGAAAAGCAGCATAAAGAAATGGCAACAAATAATACAACAGAGCAATCGCTCACCAAAAAAGTATGGAATCTGGCAACCACTCTTGCCGGACAAGGCATTGGATTCACTGATTATATTACCCAACTGACCTATCTTTTATTCTTGAAGATGGATGTCGAAAATGTAGAAATGTTTGGAGAAGAGTCGGCTATTCCAACTGGTTATCAGTGGGCAGATTTGATAGCACTTGATGGTCTGGATTTGGTAAAACAATATGAAGAGACCCTTAAATTGCTTAGCGAGCAGGATAATCTGATAGGTACAATTTATACGAAGGCACAAAACAAGATAGACAAACCTGTTTATCTAAAAAAAGTTATCACCATGATTGATGAGGAGCAATGGCTCATTATGGACGGTGATGTGAAAGGTGCTATCTACGAAAGTATTCTTGAAAAGAATGGGCAAGACAAGAAAAGTGGCGCCGGACAGTATTTTACGCCTCGCCCACTCATTCAGGCAATGGTAGATTGTATCCATCCGCAAATGGGTGAAACCGTTTGTGACCCGGCTTGTGGAACGGGTGGATTCTTGCTTACAGCTTACGATTATATGAAAGGTCAGTCAGCAAGTAAAGAAAAACGTGATTTCTTGCGTGACAAAGCTTTGCATGGTGTGGATAATACGCCTTTAGTGGTGACGCTCGCTTCCATGAATCTTTATTTGCATGGTATCGGTACAGACCGTAGTCCGATTGTTTGTGAGGATTCTTTGGAAAAAGAACCGTCAACTCTTGTTGATGTGATACTTGCCAATCCTCCTTTTGGAACTCGTCCGGCTGGTTCTGTGGACATCAACCGCCCGGATTTCTATGTAGAAACCAAGAATAACCAGTTAAACTTTCTCCAGCACATGATGCTTATGCTCAAAACCGGAGGACGTGCTGCAGTGGTGCTTCCTGATAATGTCCTTTTGAGGCAGGGGCAGGTGAAACTATTCGCAAACGCTTATTGCAAGATTTCAATCTACATACTATCTTGCGCTTGCCTACAGGCATCTTCTATGCCCAAGGCGTAAAAGCCAACGTGTTGTTTTTCAGCAAAGGACACCCAACCAAAGAAATATGGTTTTACGATTACCGTACAGACATAAAGCATACGCTTGCCACCAACAAACTGGAACGGCATCATTTGGATGATTTTGTTTCTTGCTACAATAATCGAGTAGAGATCTACGATGCAGAAAATAATCCGCAAGGTCGTTGGCGTAAATATCCTGTAGATGAAATTATTGCCAGAGACAAAACAAGTCTTGACATTACTTGGATAAAACAAGGTGGTGAGGTGGACGACCGTTCATTGGCAGAACTGATGGCAGACATCAAGGATAAGAGCCAGACCATCAGTAGAGCGGTGACTGAACTTGAAAAACTGCTTGCAAATATTGAAGAAAATTGAGCTATGCGAAAAGATATTAGCACAAATGATAAAGATATAAACGATCTGTTCTTAAAGGTTGTTGACCTTGTCACGCAGGCAAGGGAACGTGTGGCAACAGCCGTCAATATTGCTGAGGTCTATACTAAGTTCCATATTGGACAATATATAGTAGAATATGAGCAAAAGGGAGAGACAAGAGCCGAATACGGAAAGGCTGTACTGAAAGAACTCTCTAAACGTCTGACTGATAGGCTGGGAGATGGATGGTCGTATTCAACGCTTAAGAATATACGGCAGTTTTATATTGTCTTTTCTAAAGGGCTAACCAGTGGTTGTCCAAAGTCGAGCCAAAAAGGCTAACCAGTGGTTAGCCGATTATCCGAAGGCAGAGGAACATCTTTCTGAAACGACATTCGCTCTCTCATGGTCTCATTATCTTATACTGATGAGGGTGGAAAATCCGGATGCCCGCAAAATTTCTATGAAATAGAATGTACCCAACAACAATGGTCTAAAAGGCAACTCAGCCGTCAAGTAGGAAGCTGTCTTTATGAGAGATTGGCTTTGAGCCGTAACAAAGATGAAGTAATGCGGTTGGCGAAAGAAGGACAAACTATTGGGAAACCATCGGACATCATCAAGAATCCCATCACATTAGAGTTTCTTGGTCTAAAACCCGATGCAGTTTACTCAGAGTCTAAATTGGAGAATGCCATTATCAACAAGATGCAGCAATTCCTATTAGAACTTGGCAAAGGGTTCCTCTTTGAAGCAAGGCAGAAAAGGTTCACATTTGATGAGCAACATTTCTTTGTTGACTTGGTGTTTTACAATCGTTTGTTACAATGTTATGTGCTTATAGACTTGAAGATAGACAGACTTACCCATCAAGACTTTGGACAGATGCAGATGTATGTCAACTATTACGACCGCTATGTCAAACAAGACTTTGAAAAGCCGACAATTGGCATTCTGTTGTGCCGGGAGAAGAACGATGCACTTGTGGAACTCACCTTGCCTAAAGATACTAACATCTATGCTTCTGCTTATCAGCTCTATCTCCCCAACAAGGCTTTATTGCAAGCCAAGGTGAAGGAATGGATTGAAGAGTTTGAAGAAAATGAGGAATTAAAGAAACTGGAAGAAAATGAATAGTAATTGTGCAGTTTTTGGCTGCACAATTACAAACAGATATACAACAATGGATACAAAAGCGTTACGTCAAAAGATACTCGACCTTGCGATACATGGAAAACTTGTACCGCAAGACCCTAACGATGAACCTGCATCAGTTCTGCTCGAACGAATCAAGGCTGAAAAAGAACGACTGATAAAAGAAGGAAAAATCAAGCGGAGCAAGAAGTCTGCAAAGACTTCTGATACGCCCCATTATGAGAACGTGCCGTTTGAAGTGCCGAGTTCGTGGGTGTGGTGTAGATTGGAAGATATAGCTTATGTTGCATCTGGAAGTACACCAGATAAAACATGCTTTGTAGAGAATGGTGTTCCTTACATTAAGATGTACAATCTCAGGAATCAAAAAATAGATTTTGCCTATCATCCACAATATATTACAGAAGAAGTGCATAATGGAAAGCTCCAGCGTTCGCGCACAGAAGTAGGAGACCTTATTATGAATATTGTTGGACCACCTCTTGGTAAACTTGCAATTATTCCTACAACATTGCCACAAGCAAATTTTAATCAGGCCGCTGTACTAATACGCCCTTACAAATTTAAAGAGGTGTTGGTATCATATCTAAAAGTCTACTTAGAGGAAATGTCAGAAATAAATTCTATTGCCACACGAGGTTCTGCCGGACAGGTTAATATATCACTGACACAATCTCAAAATATGCGAATACCAATACCGCCTTTAAATGAAGTTAGAAGGATAATTGAAGAGGTGTCTAAGTATGATATTTTGATTGATTCGCTCAAACAAAATATTACTGACATTCAAAATCTTATAGCCTATACCAAATCCAAAATCCTTGATCTTGCCATTCACGGTAAACTAGTACTGCAAGATCCGAATGACGAACCAGCCATTGAACTATTGAAGCGCATAAATCCCGACTTCACACCTTGTGATAACGGGCATTATACACAGTTGCCTGAAGGATGGGCTATTTGTAAAATGAAACAGATTACAAGTATAACGAATGGGAAGTCTCAAAAAAATGTTGAAACACTTAACGGTATATATCCAATTTATGGTAGTGGCGGTGTTATAGGCAGAGCTAATCAGTATCTTTGCATCGCAGGTTCTACAATAATTGGAAGAAAAGGTACAATTAATAATCCTATATTCGTAGAGGAACATTTTTGGAACGTTGATACAGCTTTTGGCTTGAAGGCTAATGATGCTATACTTGATAAATATCTGTATTATTTCTGCTTATCATTTGATTTTAGCAAATTAGATAAAAGTACGGCTATGCCCAGTTTAACAAAAAAAATGCGAATTGGTAATGTTTTAATACCCATACCGCCATATAAAGAGCAAGAACGAATTGTGGCTAAAATAGATATGGTGCTTGATACGATGAATGAAATATTACGGGCTGTATAAACAATCCGTTTTTGTTCTGCCTTCGGTGGTATAGGTATCTCTTATTTTGAGTATTCAGAAATCCAATATCGTTTATGAGTGTAACCAGATTGATATGTGACACTCATAAACATTGCCACATAATCAATCTCAATATCACTGTGCATTTTTAGAATCTTCATTACTGATGATTTTACCTTGAAAGGAAAAACAACTAGTTTTGAATCTGTTGTAAAATCATCAAAGATTATACAAGGAAGATTTGAGCATATCCCTGTCGCTTCATTGGTATAACCAATTATAAAAGACTTACCTGCTGTTAAGACTGGTATTGAGTAGGAATCATCATAAGCCGTTGAATTTATAATATAAGCAGTAGGTTGTTCATAATCTACAACTTATTCAAGCCTGCACATAGCCCATCCTTCAGGCAACTTCTTATCATGTTCGATATATTCTCTTATATTGTTACTGTATTCATTATAAATCAATGTAGTATGGTAACAAAATTCAAAAATCATTTGGCAAAGACTAATCTCGCCAAGAACACCGTTACATCGTATGTGTGGACGGTACAGTATTTCCTCAATCATTATGGAGAAGTAAACAAGAAGAACCTCTTGGCATATAAGGGGTACTTGGTGGAGAACTTTAAGCCACAGACGGTGAACCTTCGGCTGCAAGGTATCAATAAGTATCTGGAATTTACAAAACAAGAGAAACTGAAAGTGAAGTTCGTAAAGGTACAACAGAAGAACTTTTTGGAAAATGTAATAAGCGATGCCGATTACAAATTTCTCAAAGCCCAGCTCAAAGCAGATGGTTATGATGAGTGGTATTTCATCGTATGGTTTATGGCTGCTACAGGGGCACGTGTCAGCGAACTACTCCATATCAAAGCAGAACATATACAAATCGGGCATCTTGACCTATACAGCAAGGGAGGAAAGATACGCCGTTTGTATATCCCGAAGAACTTGCGCACGGAGGCTGCGAAATGGCTCAGAGAAATAGGACTTACTTCCGGCTACATCTTTCTGAATCGGTTTGGACAGCGCATTACTACTCGTGGAATAGCTTCTCAACTCAAACATTTTGCTGAAAAATACGGGATGAACAAAGAGGTGGTTTACCCTCATTCATTCCGTCACCGTTTCGCCAAAAACTTCCTTGACCGCTTTAACGACCTTGCTTTACTTGCCGACCTCATGGGGCATGAAAGCATAGAAACCACTCGTATCTATTTACGCCGCACTGCCAGCGAACAGCAGAAGATTGTGGATAAAGTGGTGAACTGGTAAAGTTACATTAGTCCTTAGAAGCGTTCTTGTTTACGCTTCTAAGGAATTTTGAATACCGTCAAAAATGGAGAATGTCTCTTCAATCTTGGCTACTATGCGCTGTTGCTCGGCAAGTGGAGGTAGGGGCAATATATATTGTTTTGCCTTTTCAATCGTAATGGTATCAACAGTTGTACCCTTTGAGTTATCATACATCTGTTTTAGCATATATTCGCTTCTCATGATGTGGTAAATATATTTCGCATTTATTTGATAGTCATTACACAAACAAAGTACACTTGCATCCTTGTAATAGAACTTATCAGACTCTTTTACAATGTAGCATTTGCCAATAGTACCAACGGCAGAAATCATAATATCTGACGCTTTGGGTACTGGAAATTTCTCCTTTAATGAGTTATAATGTTCCTCTGAAATATATAATTCATTATCTACAAGTCCATAAATAGACAGCTTGGCTATTTCACGTGCTCTATAAAATGGAACACCACTATGCTTCCAATCTGACTTCAAAATTCTTTTAGCTGATACGACATTAAATATTGACCCTAAATTTGTCGTTATCCACCCGCTCGGAACGTCAAACGTATAATGCCCGTTATCACAAGGTGTAAAATTGGGATTTATACGCTTCAAAAGTTCGCTTGCCGGTTCATCATTCGGATCTTGCGGTACGAGTTTGCCGTGAATGGCAAGGTCAAGAATTTTGCTTTTTGTTTGCTTGATAGTGCTTTGCAAATCTGATTTACCTTGTTCTATTTGGTCAATTAAAGCAAACCATTTCTCTATTTCTACTACAATACGATGTTGTTCTGTAAGGGGAGGTATGGCAATATTCAAATTCAAGGTACTTTCTGAACCAATGTTACCTTGACTAACATTTCCTGTTTCTGTGGAAAATATCGCATCTAACACATATTCTCCTTTCAATACAAGACATAAGAAATCTATATTGATTTCTGAAGAAAAACATCTAAGACAACCAACACGTTGATTCAGAAGTAAATTCTTTTTAATTGATGGGACTTTTGCCGTGTAGAAGTAATCTCGTTTCCCTTTTGTCCCTGTCATCGTGAATAGAATATCGTCCTTTTTCAACAAGTATTTTTCTGTTGTCTTACCGATTACATCTTCAACAAACACGGGCTGTATATCAAGTATCAGATTGTCATTCTTGACATTCCCAATTCTTATAACTTGCCAATCAGATTGATTAACATATGTATTACTTTTATAGGCATAACCACCTTGAAAACTAACAATATCATCTAACCTGCACCACACCCATGAACTCGGCACTTCAAACGGCACGTTCTCATAATGGGGCGTATCGGAAAGAGAAAAGGAGAGGAAAAATCCCCCTCCTTAACTTAAAGACCATGTATCAGATATTTAAATCTTTCAGTGCTAGTGCATAATTGGGACAAAAACCGTCCATTATACACTTTAAACCAAGTGTCTGATAGTACTTGTGGTCATCATCTTCGGTACATAGGTATTTGTAACCATAGCGTGGCATGTACTCCTTGAAGAACCGAGCCAAGTCTTTCAGGCTTTCTTCTTGGTTCTTTTTGAAATTACTGCGCACAATGATGATAGACCAGTCGGGAAAGTTGCCTCTTCCACAGCTATACTCCCAGAAGCGGATATAGCAGTCTAAATCACGTTCACGAATGTCCACACAAAAGCCGTTGGCATGGGACATCACGCTACAGCTTTCTCTGTAGCCAAATTTCTCACACAAGTAGAGATTGAAATCAAGAATTAAATCTTTTTGTACCATAAATAATTGGGTTTTAAAAATTAATAAATAGAGAATTATAAATGAAAGCCTCGCTTACGCTTAGCCTTTTTCTTTTTCATTAGGCGATTGAACTCTGCTTCTTCTGCGGCAGTGGCATCGTAGGATGAGCTACCGTTTAGCAAACCGAGACTGATGCCAAAGCTATCATCGGAATGGGAAACGCTTTGCTGTACCTCTTCTTTTTGTTGTTTGGATTCCTGTTTGGCAGACTCCAACAAAGATGCACAAGCATTCTCTTCCAGTCGGTTGTCGATATTCAAGTAGCTGAACTCTCGACCTACTTTTGAGCCGGAGAAAGAAAAGCCGTTATGTTCAAACTTGACACCTTGTATTTCCCGTGTAGTCCGGCTGACTTTGAATTTCATATCAATCTCCCGGTCGGCAAGCGCATCTTTCAAATTATCCCAACTATGAGCTGTGGGCAGTTCTTCTTTCAATGCCTTGTATATCTCGTGCTTTGCCTTATCGTATGGGCGCAAGCGTTCCTCTTTGATATGGTCTTTACCATTGGCAAAGTGCAAGCGATATTTGGCGGTCAACATTTTGCAAACTTTCTCATTCCTGCGAAAATCATTCTTGTCGCTAATCGTCTTGCCATCATTGTCCACTCGGTTGAAAACGATATGGCAATGCGGATGCTCACGGTCGATATGCCGGGCAATGATGTATTGCGTATTTTCGATGCCCATCAGTTTCATATAGTCGTGGGCGATTTGCAACATCAACGCATCATCAGACTTCAAGCATTCGCCATCTTCAGGAGAGAAGTTGAGCGAGGTGTGTCCGACAATATTCTTTACCTTGTCGTTGAGCAACGCCTGTAATTCAAATTGCTCCGCCATCTGTTCGGGTGAGCCATTCACTCCGACAGCTTCCAGCAATTTGGATTTCTCCTCTTTGAGGACATAGCGGACACAGCCACTGAACGATGTCCCTTTGGTCTGCTTACCTATCATCTTTCAGTTGCTTTATGAGTTGGTTAATACGCTGCGCCATCTCCTCGCATCTTTCGGCAACAGCAAAGAATCCGTAGGTGTTTGCCTGCTTCGCCAATTGGTTAAGATTGGTGCTTTCACCTATCAACTGACGGATGATGTGGATATGCTCTTTCGTGATTCGTTCACGTACTGTTCCGCTCTCAATGAGCGAACGGATGACTGCGCTTTGGGTCTGCTTGCTCCGTCTGCAAAGCGCACCGAGCCATGCGAATTGGTCGTATGACAGACGGAGAGTTATCGTATATTTCTTTTCCATTTGGAATTGCTTTTAGTGAATAATTTGTGACCATCGGGAGCTGCCTCCTCAGACTTTTTGAGGAGCAAGTGGTCGGGAAATGTAATACACCGACATTAACTTGCTACAGTAAAAAAGTCTCGATTCCTCTTCCGGTATTCAAAGTCTGAATCCTCGTTTCTTAGGCTGTGAAACTTTCGGCAGCGGAGTGTCTTTTTGTATGCTGATGAGCTTCAGATCGAATATATCTATCAGTGTTTTCAAGACTGGATTTCTCTTTATCATCTGTTGCAGGATAGCTTCGTCGGGCTTCACTTTGAGCAGATAATCGGCTATGTCGTACCCCTCTTTTCGCTCGTTTTCGGTGGCATTGGTTTCCATATAATCGAACATTCGTACCTCAATCCCGTAGCTTTTCATCAGACCGATTTTGCTCTGCCAATAGTCGGTCGCCCCCAAATCGGGGAATAACACAACGCTTCTTCCTACCAGAACGGATAGGCTGTTGGCATTGAAGCAACCGTTCTTTCCACCTGATGCTATCCATAGAAACTGCGGCAGATAGTAGGAAGCAATGAGTGCCGTTTTCTCGCTTTCGACCAGTGCGACAGGACGGCTTTTGTCTTCAGGAAGCAGATGCTCACCGAAGAAGCACTGCTTCAAATTGTAATCACCTTTGTGTAATACGGAGTGCACCCACGTAACATGATTGTATGGTTCTTTTATCCGCTTACCTGTTTCGGAATTGTAAAGCATTATCTTACCTGTACGGATTTTATTCTGATTGTCCGTTTGCCAGAATACGGTTGCACCGTCCCAATACTTGGAAGTACCAACCTTGTATCTTTTCATGAGTTCCAATGTCTCCGTCTCTCCGAACTGAGCCGATAGAAATTGAAACAACTTGTTTGCAGAATAGCCTCGTAATGATTGGTTGACTATATCCAAATCTATGTAGGAAGTAGCTATTGGTTGTGCTTCCTTAATAGGGGCATAGTTCCTGAAACTATTCTCCTTCTCCGCAAACTTTTCTTTCTCAGACGGGTTCTGCTCAAAGTAATCACGAGGCGTGAAGTGATAACCGCATTTCTGCTCATGGTCACAACGCCCCACGTACTCAGGGAACTGGATTTGCTTCTCCGTATCAATGTACTTGGAAAAACATCTTTGGTGGTGGCAGTTCGGGCAAGTGTGTCGAGTGCTGACACCTTTGTAGGGTTCTAATATGAATCTATGTGTACTCATTGTATGTTTCTTTTTGGGTGTGTCACTTTTGTCGTTATTGTCGTTTTCGCTGGAAAAGTGTCAAAACCGACAAAAATGTCACGGGTTAATCTTTGAATATTCTCCATGCTTCTCTTTGCGGAACAATGTCCCGATGTTGTCATTGAGAAAGTTGAAATGTGCGCTCCTTCATTCCATTTTGCTCGGCTATCTGTATAGCTTGGGCAGTTGTAAAGGATGGAGGAAGTAGATTGACTATCGCCTGTTGTTGGCTGTTGAGCATGTTCTCATTGAGTATATTTTGAACGCTCAATGCGGATTCCTTGAAATACTCCGTCAGTTTAATGGCTCGTTCTACCGTCAACAGGTCGATATATGTTTTACCACACTCTCCGCAGGTCCATCGCGCTAATTGGATAATCAGGCAGAAACGGATGATGTATATCTCCAGCTTGCAATAGATACTCACAATGGTGTCATTTGTCTCTTGGTGGCACAATTCTGAGAAGTGGTGCGCCATTCGTAAAGCCGTCTCTTGGCATCCTCCGTGAAAAGAAGAATCTGCGGTTCTATCTCTCCAAACTCATTGAGGGCATACTCTTGTTGTATCAGTTTGTCAATAATGGCATTCCATTCTTGTTCGATGTTCTCCGGTAGTTCCTTGTCATTCCAACGAGCCTTCTGTTGCAGATTGGGCATCACAAACAGAATGCGGTCGATGAATCCGTTACTGGAACGTTCACCTTTAGCCAACTCACTGAGAATCTTCTTTTGAATAGTACCAATAACTGAGATATACGGTCGCTTGATGAAGATGGAACTCTTGGCATTTTTGCGGTCGGATATAGTGGTCTTGGCACTGAACACCGACAGCCAGAACTGTTCTTCCGAACCGTTGTTATAACGGTTGAAGTTCTTGAACCAAGCGGATAACTCGTCAGCCCACAAGCATAAACCACGTTTGTTTTGCGCATGGATAAGGCTCAAACCTTCAGGCGTTACATCCGAAATTAAGAAGCGTTTACGAACTGGCTCCTGAGGAAATTGTTCTTCACCGCTTTCCGCTCGTTCTTTGCGGCTCATACTCATCAGTTCATCATACTTGGCAAGAGCCTTTTCAAAGACTTGATTCTGCTGATAGTCGTAATCAAGAAACGGTTTCATCGCAAAGCTGAGCGGATGACTTTTGTTTGCTCCCGGTCTTCCTATCAATGCCATATACAGGATAGGGCTTTCTATCCAGCCTTGCTTGATTTGGGCAAGATGCGTGTTACCGATGCCAACTGCAATCGCTGCAAAAATTGCAGAGGCAATGTAGTCAGTCGGGTAGTTATGGCATTCGTGAACCTCACTGATGATGCGTTGGATTTTTGTCGGGAATATGCTGACAGGAAAATCAGTGCCAGCCAATCGCATACTTAAATCAACCGCTTCGTCAATGATGGATGCCGGATTAATAGAGGATGTATCCATAGTTCTACTCATTAAAACTTCATGGATGATTTGGACTTATGACGGACACCGCCTTGCATATTTGCCAGCATCTCCTCGTAAGTCTGTTCTGCACTCTTTCTACGCCCGTTCTCAATCCAAGAAAGAAGTTCGTCTTCATAGAAATAGAGTTTCTTACCTTTCTTATAGGCAGGAAGCAGTCCTTTGCGTACCAATGTATAAATGGTAGGCTTGGCTTTTCGGATGATACGGCAAGCATCCTCTATTTCTACCAACACATGTTTGTCAGATGGCTGTGGCTGGAGTTCCGCTACCATCTTTTTCAACTCGATGACCTGTTCGGTCAGATAACCTACCGCTTCGGGCAGCTTATCAAATGTTACTGTTTCTTTTTGCATACGCCAATCGTTTTTAATTGTTCGACGGCAAAGGAAACAGGTGTTTCAATGGTGGAATCATTCACCAAAATATAACTGATGAATAACTTTTTGATGGTAATAAGTGATGATTACGAGTAATTTAAGTACCTTTGTGTCATGAAATACCAGTGGTTATTGAAGCTATAAAACAAATTTGTCGTTTATGATACCGCAATTTGAAGAAATACGGATACAGGCATTGAAAGAATTAAGTTCAGGGGTTGTTATGAGAGCGAAAGAATTACGTATTCCTTTGGCTAAGCATTTTGGATTGACCGATGAGGAAATGAATGCTTGGTATCCTTCTGGTAATGGCGAAATATTCTTAGACCGTATTTCGTGGGCTTTATCGTATCTTTTTTATTGCAGGTCTTGTAGAAAAGCCCCAAAGAGGTGATTATAAAATCAGCGAAAAGGGACTGTCTATGCTTTCTTCATGCACGGAGAAACAAATAAATGAGTTCATCAAAGTAACAGTGAATGCGAAAACTCCGAAGAAAAGTTCTAAAAATAAGGATGCTAACAACACTTCTTCCCATTTGGGAAATGATGATGAACGTACACCGGAAGAAGAATTAGCTGATTCTTATGATAGGATAAAGCAGAATGTGCAATCTCAAATTCTGACAACTATATTAAGTAAAAAGCCACAAGAATTTGAACGGTTAGTTGTGAAATTACTTCAAGCAATGGGGTATGGTGGCGAGGTCAAAAACTCAGGTGTTGTAACGAAACTATCTAATGATGGTGGTATAGATGGTATCATTAAAGAAGATATTTTAGGATTTAATCATATATCCATACAGGCAAAGCGATATGCTTTAGATAATAATGTTCAGCGTCATGAGGTTCAGAGCTTTGTAGGAGCTGTTGCAGGAACACCATCCAAGAAAGGTGTATTCATCACCACCTCTGATTATTCTAAAGGTGCGATGGAATATGTGGAAAGCCTTAACGGTTCACCAACTATTATCCTGATAAATGGTCAGCAATTAACAGAATATATTTATGACTATGGCTTGGGATTGCAAACAGAGAAAGTCCTTAAAGTCATGAAAATGGATATGGACTACTGGGATGCAATGGACAATGCCTAATGGTATTGCGTTATGCAATTTTTCTATCTAATTTAATCTTGCATTCTGATTCTGTATGCGACATTTTACGTTCAATAGTAGATATTTCCGAATCACGGAGGGTATGGGTAAATACCCTCTTTATAAAAGTGGCGGTCTGTAAGCGTGGCTTACTGAATGCCTTGCCGATATTCCATCCAAAGTGCATGATGTCAATGGTCTTTAACTGAGAATCGACCTTTATTGGTTCAACTTTAGGCAGAGTATCTAACAAGTAATATTCTGCCACATATCCACACAAGCGATTAAGTGCCGTTTCATCAAGATAGGAAACCAAAGTTTGTTTTGTGTATGCGATAACCTTATTGAGTTTTTCTTGTGAGGCACGTTCTTTCTCTGCCATAGCGTTTGCACGAAGAGTCTCGTATTCTGATGGCTGGTCGGATTCTTCGATAGATGTGTTGTTGGTAGAAGGCGTGGTTTCCTCCTTTGGAAGTTCTGCCACATCTTCGTTGGGTTCGTAATATGATAGAGTAGAAACTTCTTCTGTTATGTCAGATGTAGTTTCGATTTCAATTTCGGGTTCAGGTTCAGAAATGATAGGTTTTGAATTTATAGAACTTCCGGCAAGTTCCGAGTTTGCTGCTGGAGCTTCTACGACTACAGCCTTGTTGCGATAGCATTCAAATCTCATAAAGCACTTCTCTATTGTAGGTGAAAGGAGTTGTCTGAATACCATTTGCAGATTGAGATAGATAGCTCCCATGATAATGGAGCTTACCACTAAAATGAGGTAGCTGCTGAACTCATCCCAACCATAGTGTAGCACGGTCTGGCGGGCTAAAACACCAATGATTGCGATTGTACCAAAAACAATCAGATGCAATGTTATATGTTCTATCTTTTTCTGCTCCATAGTGGTATGTATTAATCGTTTGTGTGCAAATATATAGGATTAATTTTTGAAAAAATCCATAGTTTTGCCTGTTAATGGGCTTTTGACGATATATTTCATCACTTTTCACCACGTTACACTCTTAATAATAAGCGCATTGCAAATTTCTTGTTTTTGGATGAAAATAGTTGGGTAAATAGGCTTGTGTATCTTAAAAACAAAAATTATCTGCATCATTTAATGTAAACAATGCAGATAATCAATAGGGTATAGAGATATTGCTTATTAGCAATACAATGTATGGTTTGTATCCTTGTTGAAATATAACAAGAGGTTGTAATCTTGTTTACGAGCGACTTTGTTTATTAGCTATTTCCTAAATGCTGCGGAATGCCCGGTGTCTATCTGATAGGATAGGGCTATAACCATATCGAGATTATACACATCGGCATTGTTCCCATTCTCCAATTTGATGTACTTACAAACTTCGTGGCTCCTCAAAACATTAGCTTTCAGGATTCTCTTAATTGCTGCATGGATAGTCCAAGCAGTTGTATAAAACAAGTCTGCAAGCTCCCAAGCGGTCATCCATATTTCACCATCGGAAATATGGATGCTTTGTTCGTTGTTTGTTATGATTCCTCGTTTCATAGTTATATCTATTTGAGTGATATTTTATTGGCTGTTTCTCGTTTCTTGGAATTGACCAAATCGGCATAAATCTGAGTTGTGGACACATTCTTATGCGTTAGCATCTTTGATACCGTGTAAATATCTGTACCTAAGGATATTTGTATGACGGCGTAGCTGTGCCTGAAGCAATGGAAGCTTATCGGTTTCGTTATTCCTGCTTTTTTGAGCCAGCTTTTCAGCGGATAGTTAATCATGCTCCGTTTTAAGCCCTTGAATACTTTGCCTGTGTCGGGCGTACCACATAGTTCGTAGGCTTCGTAACTGATGGGGAGTGTCGCTTCTGTTTGGGTTTTCTGTGTCCTGATGCGCAAGCAATAACCTTGGTCGGGAGCGATAGTGAAATCTTCCCATTGCAGATTGAGAATGTCACTGATACGTAAGCCTGTCAGACAAGCGAATAGAGAAGCGACTTTCAGAACAGGAATGTCGCAAGGTGTGGCGACGAGTTGCTTCACTTCGTCCAGCGTCAGATACTCTTTCTTCACATCTTGTTGCTCTATTTTATCAAGATAGTCATTGATTTTTTCTCGAAACCATTTGTCTCGATAGGCAATCTTTAACAATCCTCTGAATGTAGAGTAGTAGCCGGATGCCGAATTGAGGGAAATGTGGCGGTTGCTGTGTTTGAGTTGCTTGGCGTTCAGCAAGTACTCACGGAACTTCTTGCATAAATCCACATTCACATCGCCAAAGGTACATTGTCCCTTGACGAAGTTGTAGAAATGCTGATAGACAAACTGCCATTTCTGGTCTTTATTCCGGCACATTTTCTTGAAGTAGGCGAGGAAGTCGGCTTTCTGTTTGGTCTTATCCAAGAAGCCAAACTCTTCATTGATGAGCGATTGTACCCGGATGCAGCGGATAGCCTCTGCCTTGTTCAACATATCGTTGTTGAACTCCCGTTCCATTTCGTTCTTCGGATGGGCATAGATGTAGATGCCGAGGTATTCCCTGCGGCTCATCTGCATCGTTTCGGGGTTACGGACTGCCGGATAATAATCCAGATACAAGGAGATGCGATTATTCCGAATCGCTCTCTGACGAACTGTTACTTTTGTACATGTGTGTGACATACTGTTTGATATTTAGAATTTTACATTTGTTTGGTGCAAAGGAATAAGGTGATTCAATGGTGGGTATATTCACCAAGAAATAACTTATTCAATCTTTGGGGCTGCAAGCAACTTATCTAATTCGGGCTTGGAGATAAACGTGTATTTGCCTTTCTTGACCTTGGGGATATTATGGTACTTCGCATAGTGATAGAGTTGGTCACGAGTGAGGTTGAACTTCTCCATCGCTTCGGCTACCGTATAATATTGCGGTTCTTCTGGTATGGCAATTCCCTTGGCTATATCTACGTGCTTCTTGGAATAGTACACCATGATGCCCTCTTTCTTCTTGGGGATGGCATTCTTGGAAACGAAACAATAGATGGCAGATAGGGTCATGCCGAACTTCTCCTGCATTTCTTGGGAGCTGTACCATTCGGTAATGTCTGGATTCGGGGCTTTCTTGGCAAAGTAAGCGTCAATATGTTTCTTGCTCCAGTAGGTCTTACCACGATTGAAAGTTCGGGGGATGTTGTTCTTCTTGGCTACCACAAATATCCATGACTCGTTTACATGATATTTCTTTTGACTTCTGCGGTGGTGTAGAAGTCGGTGATAGGGGCTTTCTCAATGGGTACTCTCTTTTTTGTATTCCGCTGCATTTTCAAACAGAAGCTCTATATCTTTTCTTCTGACTAATGTCTTACCTTTGAATTGAACTACTTTTATGATGTTATCTGCCATATAGCGATAAATACTGGCTCGACTAATCCTTAAGAGTTTTGCTGCTTCAGGTGGGGTATAGAATTCCTTGTCCTCAATAGATGGTTTTTCCGTCTTTATTGAGAACTCTTTTTGATAAGTCGCTATACGCTCTTGCCTAATCCGTTCTTTATAGGCTGCATTGTTGCACCTATGAGAACAATAGTTCGTAGTCGTTTTGCGAGCTATGAAAATTTGCCCACACCATTTGCATTTCTTCTTGATTTCGATGTTGCTGCTCATTCTTTTCTCCGTTTATTTCTCCAATTTTGTTTCAGTGCGTCTCACCACGTCTCACTGTGTCTCAAATCTCTACTACCTAACGATAACTATCGCTTATAAGGCTAAAAAGAAAGGCGCTCAAAATGAACGCCTTGATAATCGTTGATGATATATGCTAATCGTTGGTAATCACCACTTACTTGCCGATGCAGCATACATAGCTGCTTGAATGATAGATTGTTGCAATTTAATCGGTAGAAAAGTTGTTTTTGAACCTCTTGGACTTGTTTTTAAGGCTATATTACACTCTTTTCTCAATGAATCAGAACCATGAGGAAATATTGTGTCCTCAATGAAGTTCACCTATCTTCTATCCGACTACAAAGGTACAAAATTCCGTGATGTTTTCGCCTATAGTGTCAACTAAATGCAAGATATTTTCACGGATATTGTATGCTGACCAAAAGAGAAATATTCAGTTGAAGCCTTTTTTCTTTTCTTCCCCTCTGTTTGACTTGACTTTATTGCCCGTGTATATAATAACGGTCATTAAAGTCAAGTTGAGAGTGGAGTTATATCTTTTTCTTTTGGCAAGCAAAATAGTTCTTTGATATGATGAGTGTATGATGAACAATTTGCATTGTTTGTAACGAATAACATATTGTTTGTTGGTAGGTGTATATGGCGATTACAAACAACATTATAGCATTTAGTTTTTGGAAGTTTTTGCTCAAAATAGATTATGTATATAGTTAATAATGCCAAGACGTGCATTTTCCTATGTGTAATACATCATTAAATAAATAAAAAGTATTACTTTTGCATATTATATGATAGGTTGATTATGACAAAGTCATTAACATAGTCGCTTTGCACCTTAAATTGATGTAGTAATGGCAAAGAATACAATGGGAACCAAGCTTTCCCGAAAATTGGAGCAGAAGATGCAGATTGTAGGTGAGCAGATTAAGTTGGCTCGCTTACGTCGGAATCTGAGTGTGGCTCAGGTTGCTGAACGTGCCACCTGTTCACCGCTTACTGTGTCCCGAATAGAAAAAGGGATTCCTACTGTTGCAATAGGGATCTATCTACGTGTTTTGTACGCATTGCAACTTGACGATGATATTCTATTGCTTGCCAAAGAAGATAAAATGGGAAAAAGCTTTGCAAGATTTGAGTTTGAAAACAAGAGAACGTGCATCAAAGAAAGAATAATCTATGAAAAAGTTGTATGTATATGCCGATTTCGATTGGCTCAAAGAAATGGAACTCATTGGCGAACTAGGCTATGAGTCTCTTCGTGGTGCGGACAGCTATAGTTTTACGTTCAATAATGAATGGTTAAGGCAGCACAGCGATCTGTTTTTGAGTGACGACCTGAATAATTACCCGGGACAACAATATACACAACCGAACAAGGATATATTCGGATGTTTTTCTGATGCTTTGCCGGATCGTTGGGGACGTACTTTGTTGTTGCGTCGAGAGCAAATTGCGGCGGCGGAAGAAAAACGACCAATACGGAGATTGTCATCCTTCGATTTCTTGACTGGTATTGATGATTTCTCCCGAATGGGGGGATTCCGTTTTAAGGAAGACCTCGATGGCGAATTTATCAATGTGAGTGAATCATTGAAAATTCCACCTTTGACGGATATTCGGGAACTGATTGCAGCCAGTGCCGAGATAGAAAAATGTGAAGAAAACAATATTCTCCCTGATAGGAAATGGATTGCACAACTTGTGCAACCGGGAACATCGTTGGGAGGTGCAAGACCTAAAGCAAATGTTGTAGATACAGATAAAGTTCTTTATGTGGCCAAGTTTCCATCGCGCAAGGATGACTATGATGTTGGACTTTGGGAGCATTTCAGTCATTTGCTTGCCACAAAAGCAGGGATAAACGCTGCAAAAACCAAAGTACTGGCAACTGGAGAGAGATATCATACATTGCTGTCACAACGCTTCGATAGAACCCAAGAAGGAAAACGCATTCATTTTGCATCTGCCATGACCTTGTTGGGGCTGAGTGATGGTGACAATGCAACTACCGGGCATGGCTATCTGGATATAGTCGACTTTATTATTCAGAGCTGTACCGATGTGGAGCGAAACCTACAGGAACTATACCGCCGTGTGGCTTTCAATATTTGTATCGGCAATACTGATGACCATTTTCGCAATCACGGTTTTCTTTTTTGACTGCAAAAGGTTGGACACTATCTCCTGCATATGACATGAATCCCACGCTGAGTGAGTATCAAAGTTTGCTTGTTTCATTAACTTCTAATAAAGCAGAGCTGAGTATCTTGCTGGATGCTTGCGAAGACTACATGCTAAACCGTAAAACAGCAGAAAAGATGATTTCGGGGGTGATTGAAGCTGTAAAAGGATGGCGCGAATTGGCAACACGATTAAGTATTTCCAAGAGAGAAGCGGATATGTTTGCCGGAGTGTTGGATGGGCGATATAAGGCGGAATGACTATTATAGTGTGCCAAATTACCAAGCAAAAATGTGCCAAATTACCAAGCGATACGAGATAGATGTCTGAGCTGTAAGTAGTTGAGCGATTGGATGCGATTAAACTTTGTATTATGCTGCGCGAACATAATGTTTGTGTAGCATAATTTTTTGAAAGGTGAAATTCATTGATGGAATGGATAAAAACAATACATGTGTTTTTTTGCATATCTTTATGCCAACTGTAGTCATTCCTTTAAACGATGTTTTTGTTGCTTATCTACTTGGCTATATGGGAAATTAGATGTATCTTTGTTTGCAATATAACGAGTATAATTTGAATACTGATGTCGAACAATCAACAAATAATGATGAATAGGATTAAGGCGGTACTGGCTGAAAGGCAACGAACCAATAGATGGTTGGCAACTCAAATGGGCAAATCATATTTATAATCATGGGAGGCCCTCCTTGTCAGGGATTTTCTATGTCAAATACGATGTCTCGCAATATGGACAATCCTAATAATTTATTGTTCAAAGAGTTTGTTCGTTTGGTCTCGGAAATAAAGCCTAGATGGTTTGTCCTTGAAAATGTTTGGGGAATGACTAAAATGAACAATGGAGAGACAATAGAAATGATAAAACATTGTTTTGAGGAGATAGAACCAGGCTATAAAGTCAAATGGAAGGTTCTATGGGCTGATGAATATGGTGTTCCACAAAGACGGATGAGAATGTTTATGGTCGGAAATAACCAAGGAATTGACTTTGAGTTTCCAAAGCCTTTTGATTATAAAGTGAGTGTAGAAGAAGCTATTGGAGATTTACCTGTTTTACATAATGGTGATATGATAGATTCATTGCCTTACACTAAGTCAATAAAGGAATCTAGCTCTTATGCGCAACAGATGAGAAAAGGTTCTGTAGAATCAAGGCAGAATTTTGTGTCAAAGAGTAACGATCTTGTGATGCAACGTTACAAATATATCGGTCAAGGTGAGAATTGGAGAGCTATTCCGGAGTTCTTGATGCAAAATTATTCAGACAAGACTCGTTGTCATAGTGGAATATATAAACGGCTGAAAGCAAATTGCCCTTCTGTTGTCATTTCAAACTATAGGAAGAGTATGCTAATTCATCCATATCAAGACAGAGGTTTATCGGTGAGGGAAGCGGCACGTTTACAAAGTTTTCCTGATACGTTTATCTTTCAAGGACCTCATATGAGCATACAGCAACAGATAGGTAATGCGGTTCCTCCGTTATTGTCTAAAGCAGTGATGGCGCAGATTATGGAATACGATTCATCATATAATAAGGAATAACTATGAGTACTTATAGACAAAGCATTCCACAAGCTGATACTCTTATGGGGTCTATGCGTTCAATGGGGTATTCTTTCGAAGCTGCTATTGCAGATATTATAGACAATAGTATCAGTGCAAATTGCAGCGTAGTCAAACTATTCTTCCCTTCAGAACCTACAGAGGATCTTGTTGTGGGAATCTTAGATGATGGAGAAGGAATGTCTGCAGACGTCCTTTTTGAGGCTATGAGGTATGGAAGTACGGACTCTGAACTTGAAAGAAATGCAAATGATTTGGGACGATTCGGTTTAGGAATGAAATCTGCCTCTTTGTCTCAATGTAGAATTTTGACGGTTGTCAGTTTGCAGGAAGAGAAGATTAGTAGCTATTCTTGGGATTATAATTATATTCAAAATAGAAAAGAGTGGGTGGTGAAGGAGCTGTCTAAAAATGAAATAAAAGCACTTCCTTATATTCACTCTCTCCTTGAATTGCCACATGGCACGCTTGTACTATGGCAGGATTTCGATGTGTTGGAGAAATCAAGTGGTGGAATGGTTTATGATGCTCTTGTTGAACTTAAAGAATCTGTAGCCAATAATATTGCTCTGATTTTCCATAACTTTCTTTCAGCAAAAGGTAAGGAGCAGATCAAGATGTACTTGAATAAAGGGAGGATAAAACCAATGGATCCTTTCCTTGAATCACATTCTAAGACAACAACGAAGAAAGCACGCTCCATTGCTATTCGGGACAGTAAGGGGCAAGGACGGCAAATCTGGGTTAAACCGTATATCTTGCCATTTGCAACAGATTTAAACGATGAACACAGAAAACTCATAGGAGGAGTAGAAACATTAAGAATCAAACAAGGTTTCTATGTTTATCGAAATAAACGTTTGATAATTTGGGGAACTTGGTTCGGGATGAAACCGCGTGGTGAACTCACAAAAAATGCTAGAGTTAGAGTAGATATTCCGAATTCACTTGATGACATATGGAGTATTGATATAAAGAAACAAACAGCTTCTATTCCAAAGCAAATTCAGCGTCAATTGCGCCAAACAGTGATTGATGCGATGGATATTTCTGTTAGGAAGCAAACCCATCGTGGTCGAAAAGAAAATGTTGAGGATATTGACTATATTTGGGATAGAATGGAAGGCAGAGGAAAGACTTTTTATTATCAAATCAATCGTGAGAGCAAAGTGTTCCAGATGGTGAGGGATAGAATGTCAGAAGAAGACTATACTCTGCTTGAGATGCTTTTGAAAGAAATTGAGCAAAACGTTCCGACTCAGCAGATTTACATTGACAAGTCTAATGATGCAATCAGTCAAGATGAACCAGATAATCGTGTCGATGAGATTTTCCAACTTGGGATTTATATGGTAAACTTGGCAAAATCTTTTAACAAGAAATCTATAATAGAGATTGTTTCTGATCTGATGAAATCAGAGCCATTCTGCAAATATAAAGTTGTTGAGGAAAAACTTTTAGATAACTACAAGGATGAAATTAACAAACGAAGCATATAATAAGATTCTACTTATAATTTCCGCACGTTTGGAACTTATGAAGGAACTGTCGGGCTTTGTTCCATCTTTGGAAAATATTAAGCCTGCGATTGAAGACGCAATAGCCTTCTCTGGTATTGATTGTGATGAGGAAGACAAAAATAAATTGTTGGAAGAAATAGAATACCGAGAGAAAATCACTCATGTATTGGGCAATATTATTTATGATGATTATGAACAAAAGAAGTGGTATTTCAATGATAAAGTAGATGACAGCTATTTTTGGGAGAGATATTATCGTTATTTAAAAGAACACACTTCAATTGACGACAAAAGTATTAATCTTTTGCACGAAAAGACATTGCCTGACATAATGAATTGTTTATACAATCCAAAGGAAGAATTTGAAGGTAAACGTTTGAAGAGGGGCTTAATAATTGGTGATGTACAGTCTGGTAAAACCGCTACATATTCAGGTCTGATTTGTAAAGCACTGATGCAGGATATAAAGTTGTTATTCTTCTAGCTGGTATAACAGAAAGTCTTCGTCAGCAAACACAGGAACGTATTGATGAAAGTGTTGTTGGGTACACTATTCGTAAGGTTGAAAAACATATTCGCGAGGAAGGTAGGAGTTGGTAAAGACAACAAGCAACGTAGAGCTACTTCTTTTTACTACATGTGTAAAAGATTTTGTTAAAGGGAGTAATTTGATTTCAACGACTTTATCGGAGCATAATTCTCTGGTCCTTTTGTCGTTAAAAAAAATGTATCAGTTCTGACAAAATTGCATGATTGGTTGAAAAACCAGAATATGGATGTTCGTACAAATAGTATAAACCATCCAATGCTTCTTATTGACGATGAGGCAGACAATGCATCGGTTAATACAAAAAAGATAATACAGATCCAACTAAGACAAACGCTATAATTCGTAAGATTTGCAATCTTTTTCAGACTGCGAATTATATTGGTTTTACTGCTACCCATTTGCAAATGTTTTTATAGATCCGGATTCGGTGGACAGTATGAAGAATGCAGATTTGTTTCCAGAGCATTTCATATATACGTTACCGACCCCTTCCTCATATATTGGTGCTGATAAAATTTTTAATGAGGATAAAGAGTACTATCGCAATTTACGTTTTATAACTGATGTTGAAGAACCAGACTACACTTCAGATGAATATAGGACTGATTTACACGAAAATATAGAAGAACTTAATTCTGGGACATTCTACTCTCGTCACAAAAAAGAATGGAATGGAGTCTTGCCAAATTCGCTGAAGGAGTCCATCTATTGTTATTATCTGGCAAATGTTATTCGAGATTTAAGAGGACATGCCTCTAAACCAAGAAGTATGTTGGTTAATATGTCTCGTTTCATAAGGGTGCAACAGGTGATTAAGGAACATATTGAAGAAATACAGAACAACTTTATTCAAATACTAAAATACAACTTTGACGAAGATACCTCAAAGAATGCTCATCTGTCACTGTATAAAGAACTGAAACGACTTTGGAAAAAACATTTTGATAATATTACTGATATCTGTTTTATTGATGTTATAAAAAGAAGAATTTATTAGGTGCTGTGTTCGATATTGAAGCTGATGTTCCAAAGATGGAAATTATCGTTGTTAATGGTAGTAGCGCAAGCAAATTAGATTACAAATCTAATTCTTCGTTGAGAGTAATTGCTATTGGAGGACTTGCTCTTTCGCGAGGTCTCACATTAGAGGGCTTACTTGTAAGCTATTTCTATCGAAACACTGCAACATTTGATGTGTTGATGCAGATGGGGCGTTGGTTTGGTTATCGACCTGGTTATGCCGATTTGTTCCAAATATGGACAAGCCAAGCAAGTGCAACTTGGTATAGAGAAATAGCGACAGCCACCACCGAATTGAAAGCAGATATTAAGAAAATGTTTGAGCAACATCTTACTCCTAAAGATTTCGGTATTAAAGTTCGTGACTATTGTGACGAATTACAGATAACAGCTAACAATAAGATGCGGACCGCGTACGAATTGTTGATGATGGAATCCTACTATGGAAATATCTGTGATACCCCTTACCTTAGTGTCAAGGTGGAACATAATGAAGAGAACTGGAATCAAGTAAAATGTTTTACTGCCCACCTGTTTGAAAATGATTATAAATTTGGTTTCGCGAATGTCGACAAATACAAAGATGAGGATGTATGTTCAGATATTGATAAATCTAGATATTTTTCTGATGTGTCCAAAGAATTAGTGGTAGACTTCCTGTCTAATATAAAATGTTCATTAGCTAACATGAAATTTAACCGGCAAAACTTAATTGATTTTATTTGCGACAAAGAAACAGAAGGAGTAGATAAATGGGATATTGTTTTCGAAGGTGGTGATGGGCAGACCTTTTATGACATACCAGGACTTGAAATGATACGTTGTCCGAAACGTCAGATTGAGGAACATGATCATGTAATTCAAATTTCGAGTCGTCGTAGGATTCTTGGTTTACGAGAAGGAAAGTTCTGCTTAAGCCAAGATGAGATAGATTTGGCAGAAAAACGATGCAGAGAAGTTTGGGCGAGAGAAGGTTCTGAGTTTGAAGGACGGCATATTCCTATTAAAGCATATTTTGAGCATCTTCCACACAGAAAACCTGTATTGATAATTATGCTCATCGAACCGGTAGAGCCAGAAAATATTGAAGCCAACAAGAATGCCTTAAAATTCATAGAGAAACTTAATGGCAATAAAATGATAGCTTTTGCTATTGGTTTCCCTGGATTAAAAGAAACAGGTAAAACTAAGAAATATAAAGTTAATAAAACATATTATCAGCTTAACATGCTTGATGAACCAGACGAAATAGAAGAGGATGAAGAATAAATTATCTACAACATTCTCGCAAGGATTCCAAAGCGGAACTTTTATCCGTGTTGGTGAAAACCGCGACCTCAGTCTTTTGTAGGAAAGGATGAGAAAGGAAACTATGCCTTTGATTTTAGAGGTACATACGTTCCAGTTAGAATATCTCAGTCGGATGTGATTACAGTACAGCAGGGAAAGAGTGGCGAGAATTATATTCTTCGCTTTTCACTCTGTAATTCAGAGCTACTGGAATATTTTAGTACGTTTTGCCAGGATTTGCTCGATTCTACGGAAGCTATTAAGGACGATGAAGATGCTTATAAAACACTTTGTTCAAGATATTTCTCATGGAAAAAATTGTTCCGACCCAATAATGGTGGAATGAATGACAATGAGGTAATGGGGTTGATAGGCGAACTGCTTTTTATGCAGGATTATATGATTCCTCACTATGGTGTGGATATGGCATTAGATAGCTGGATGGGTCCAGAAAAGACCCATAAGGACTATTCTACTGAGAGTGTTTGGTATGAGATAAAGGCAATAAGTGCAGGCAAAGATTCTGTAAAGATTTCATCACTTGAGCAACTGGATGGAGATGACGAGGGCTATCTTGCTATTTATTGTTTGGAAAAGATGAGTCCAACATTCAGTGGTATAAAATTGAATGTACTGGTTCAAAACCTAATGGCAAAAATGGGGACAGCTCAAAATAGAGAGACTTTCATGTCTAAACTGAGTATGTACGAATTCGATTTCTCTCCAGAATACGACAAATTCGTATTTACGAATGTGGGATTCTCAATGTACAATGTAAGCAACGATTTCCCTCGCCTATGCAGAAAAAACATACCGAATGCAATAAACAGAATTCAGTACGAGATTTTTCTTTCTGAATTAGAAGAATATAAACTTTAAATCCGTTACACTATGGAGATTGAAGAATATAGAGCGCAATTTATTGATCAGCTTAGATTTGATGCCGATCACGAAGGAACAGAACCGGAAACTCAGTTTATTCTAAAAACATTAGAAGAACTGGAATCTATCGGGGAATTTAATGATCCGATGCCGATGTCTATTGAAATGAGAGGCAAGCGTGGTCGTATCATGGCTTTTGATGCTTATGCTTACGACGAAGCTGACAGTGCACTCATATTGATTGCAAGTGATTTTACCAATGAGCGTGATGCCGTAAACACGTTGACCAACACCCGCATCATGGATTTGTATACTCACATGTGCAATTTCCTTGACGAAGTTGTCAACGGCAAGATGAGTGACTATTGTGACGATTCCGATCCTGCCATTATTTTAGCAAAAGAATTTCGAAAGAAAATTGGCAAAGGAATGTTGGACACAGAGATTCTTCGCTTCAAGTTTTATATTATTTCTAACTCGATTCTTAGTAAACAGGTGAAGAACGTCTCTCAAGAAGATTTTCTTGAGAGACCGGTAGAGTTAAATATCTGGACGCTGGAACGGCTGTTCCAAACATTTATGTCCGATGCAAGTGAGATTGTTGAGTTTGATACAAAAGATTTTGATTGCGAGGGGATTCAATATCTAAAAGCAGATTTAGGAGATAGTAGCGACTATGATGCATATCTTGGAATTGTTCCAGGAAAGTTCTTGGCAGATATCTATTTGAAATATGGGAGTAAATTATTGCAAGGCAATGTGCGGGCTTTCCTGAGTGTTCGTGGTAAGGTAAACAAGGGTATCCGAAATACTATCATTAATAGTCCAGAGAATTTCTTTACCTATAATAACGGCATTGCTATTGTTGCCCGTTCAATAGGTTTTTCTGCAGATAACACTCGAATTACTCATTTTAAGGATTTACAAATTATAAATGGTGGTCAGACAACCGCTTCGTTAGCTAATGCAATTATTCGCAAAGAGGACAAAAAAGGCATGGACAATTTGTTTGTTCCGATGAAGCTGACTGTGCTGAATGTGGACAACGATATGTCGGAGGAAGATGTTGAACGTTATAACAATATTACTAAAACAATCTCAAAATGTGCTAATTGCCAAAATCCTGTTTCGGATGCCGATTTTTTCTCTAATCACCCATTCCATGTAATGATGGAGAAACTATCGCAAAAGGTTCTTGCTCCTCCTGTTGCCGGCAAACCATATCAGACTCGTTGGTTCTACGAGCGTTCTCGTGGAAAATGGGAACAGGAACAAATGAAACTTACACAAGCGCAACGAAAAACCTTCTGCGAGAAAAGTCCGAAAAATCAGGTTGTCAAGAAGGAAAAGCTGGCGAAATGTTTGAATACTATTCGTATGAATCCTCACCAGGTTTGTCAAAGCTCTGCCATCAACTTCAATCGTTTTGCGGATTATGTTGAAGAACTTTATGATAAATCAAAGGATAGTATTAATGAGGTGTTCTTTAAGAAAGGAATCTGCTCCGTCATTATGTTTGATGAATTGGACGTAATGATCAATAAGTCCGAATGGTATCCTAAAGGAGGAGATAAAGCTCAGATTGTGCCATACACAATTGCAAAACTGATATCAATTTTGCCAAAGGATGCCGATCTTGACTGGGTTACGATTTGGAATAAACAGACACTGTATCCGGCTCTTGCAAATGAGTTGATTCGTTTAGCTTTTGATACACAGAAGTTTTTTGACAAAACAAGCTGGTGGAGGCCTTGTTAGAACGATATCCAGAACGCTTGCAGTTTGGGATGACTATAAGAAAGTTCCGTTTGAACTCTCTGACGAATTTATTAAATCCCTTGTTTCCCAAAAAGGAGATTAAAACAACAGAAGCTGCTGCTAAACGAGTGCACAAATTCAATTCAAACATTGAAGTAAGCGTTGAGATATTTAATTTGGGTGCTGACTATTGGATGAGGGTTTATAACGAACTTTTAAAAGAAAATGTTCTCCCGTACGGAGACCTTGATTTTATTAAGTCTATTGCAACTAGATTTATAGCTAAAATGGTTCTTCCTTCGTCTGCCCAATGTAAGAGACTCTTGAAGATTGTCAGCAATGTTGAAGATAAGGGATATGTAATGCCGTAAATAATGTAAAATGAATTTAGAAGAATATTTTGAAACAAAAACAGTCAGGATTTTCCATCGGAAAAAGACTATGTTGCTATATATCGCACTTTTAAACAGTTTATGAATTCAGAGATCCATAATGAAGTTAAAGCGATTACTACAAGACTGGATAATACTGTGTATCTGAATGATCACAGTGCTAATCATGTAAAAATGGTTATGGTTAAAGTATCTTCCATACTGAAAGATTGTTCATACCTTACCCATATGAATGCTTTATACTATTGGTCGCGATTCAAATTCATGATGCGGGACATATCTTTAATGGCAGAGACGGTCATGAAAAATCTGGCAGATATCTTCTGGAAAATTTAAACGTTGATACAATTGAGAGAAAAATTATTGGGGATATAGCTAAAGCGCATTCAGGCAAAAATGATCCGATTGGAAATTTGCCATACAAGACCTCTATCTCGGGGCATGATGTGAGAATCCGTGAACTAGCAGCTTTGTTAAGATTTGGTGATGAACTTGCGGATGAAAACAGTCGTGCGTCTTCTTACTTGCTAAAAAAGGACTTAATACCTGAGGATAGCAAATTGTATCATGCTTTCTCTGAAAGTTTGTACAACTTCAATCCAGATAAAGAAAGTCATTGTATTCAGATGGGCTTTTCTCTCACTAAGAATCAAGTTCAAAATAGATATAAGAAAGGTGAGTCTTCTATTTATTTGTTGGATGAAATATATACAAGAACATTCAAGACATTCCAGGAATGTTTGTACTATAATCGTTTTGTTAGCTATGAGTATCAATTCCATTCGATTATTATTTCTATAGAATTTATAGATGAAGGGTTTGAACCTTTCTTTGATACAATATCTTATCGTATAGAGGAAAAGGGATATCCAACGTTATCAATAAATAATGTTTTTGAGTATTGTGGGGCACAATTAGAACGAAGTAACAACAAATTAACAGGTGATTATGTTCATCAATGTGTAAATAGTTCATTATGAAAGAAAATCCATTTGAAATAAAGACTCCAGAACAGAACTCCGCTCAGGATGTTGTCGATTTATTTGTTGATGTTTTTCCTGACTTTTATCAAGTATTAGAAAAAGGACATACATTTATTAATGGTCCAAGAGGTTCAGGTAAAAGTATGATGTTCCGCTACATACAACCAGATTGTCAGTGTTTAGCCAAGCATTGCCAAATATCTGAGCTGGATTATTTTGCTGTATACGTTCCTATAAAACTAACAAATATAAATATTCCTGACTTGGCACGCCTTGAGACTCATGCCGAAATTATATTAAATGAGCACTTGTTAACGACATACGTAATGTCTAATGTGTATAAGTCGGTTGGATGCTATTTGGGGAATATATTAAATGATTATAAAGAGCAGATATGGCAATATTATAATACTGATTTTCGGGATGTTCTTTCTTACTGCGGTGTTAACAACATTGTTGAATTACCAAACGATACAGACAAGGATGGACTAACAATGATGGAGTTAATGGCAAAAGAGGTAGAACGGATAAATCGTTCCTGTCGAATCTATTGCAATAAAATAGCTTTGTCAAAAGATACTTCTATTCCATATGATGGACCAATTGTTGATTTCATAGATTTTATGAAACCACTACTTGTGTCTTTAAAATCTTTACCATTTTTTCCTCAAGATAAACCTTTGTATATTTTGATTGACGATGCTGGCTATCTAAATGTGGCTCAAACAAAGGTGTTGAACACTTGGGTGTCATATCGCACAACAAAAGACATATGTTTTAAGATCTCTACCCAGTTAGATTATAAAACACATTTGACGAATAACGAGAAAAGAATAGACGCACCTCATGATTATTCTGAGATAAACATTTCTACAGTTTATTCAAGTAGTAAAAGTAAGTATAATGAACGACTTCAAGAAATTGTTAAGAAAAGACTAAAGAGATATTTGCACCTTGATATTGAGACAAAAGATTTCTTTCCAGAGGATAAAGAACAAGAGCTAAAGATTCAAGAGATATATAATCAGATGTTGATAGATTATGCAGATCCTGAGAAAAAATATGCAGGTGGGGATGCAGCAAGACGCTATGCAAGACCTGAATATATAACACGGTTGCAACAGAATCATAAAGCAGGCTCTACATATAGCTATGCTGGTTTTGATCAACTTGTAGCTGTGTCTTCTGGTATTATTCGACATTTCTTAGCTCCTGCGCAAGAAATGTATTCGTTAGCAATTACAGAACTTGGAGCAAATGAAGATAATATTACCAGCATCAAACCTTCTATTCAAGATGAAGTTATAAAAAAATACTCCAACAACTATTTGGTTGGTGAGTTTGAAAAACTTAAAAAAGATATTGACAATAATAACACTAGGCAAATACAATTGGAAAAATTATATCGAATGATAGACTCTTTGGGACAATTATTTCATTTGCAGCTTACTTCTAATTCCTCAGAAAGAAGAGTGTTCTCTGTGGCAATTACAGATACTCCAGATGACGAAATGAATGAAATAATTGACATGGGAGAACAGCTGGGTTATTTCCATAAAAGTACAATTGGAAATAAAACAGGTACTGGAAGAAACCGCTTAATCATATTAAGTAGAATTTTGGCACCTCATTTCAAGTTGGATGCTACAAGTTTTGCCGGTTACAAGTTTATGGATAGCGCCAAATTGAGAATGGCAATGATTGATACTAAGAGATTTTTAGCACAGTTTAAATTTACCGAAGATGACAGTTCTTCGGCTACTCAATTACTATTGTTTGACGGTAATAATCCTATTTAAGATATGAAAAAAATATTAATAAACAGTATAGATAAAGAGATAGTTAACGATTCTTTGTTTATTTGTAGTTCAAGTTTTGAGAAAAGATGTTTAATAATACCTAATGAGATTTCCAAGAATGAATCTATTGAGGCTGTTATTTGCTACTTTCCAAATAACTATACAGAAACAGAGAAGAATGCTGAGAGTTTAAAAGAACTATTCATAGGACGATCTTCTATCATAGAACTCTCTCTTGAGAATCCGTTGGATAATTATGATAATTTGTTTGATGCAATAACAACAAGCAAAAAAAAGAACACCTATATGTTGATGTATCAACATTTACTAGAGAAACATTGTTGATAATAATAAAAATCTTATCCTCTTCAATAGTTGAATTTACTGATATACATCTGTGTTATTGTCCGTCGAGTAGATACTCATCCTATGAAGAGGGTACTTCGTTACCTTGGCTTAGTAAAGGGGTAAGGACAATACGTTCTGTTGTTGGCTATTCTGGCGATATGTCACCAATAAAGGATTTGTTACTAATTATATTAGTCGGTTTTGAATATGAACGTGCTCAAACATTGATAGAGGTTTTCGAGCCTAGTAAGTTATATTTAGGTATGGCTTCGCCAACAGAAAGTCATAATGAATCTCTAAGCGAAATTAATCGTTCGAATTTCGAAAATTACTTGAAAAAAATTCTCGAGCTTCAAATTTTCAATTCTCATGTAAAAATCTGGAGCAAAATATCAAAGAAATTGGTAAGATTGTTGACGAGAATAGGAAAGATTATAATATAGTAATCAGTCCAATGAACAATAAACTATCAACTCTTTCTATAGCGGCTATTGCTCAGAAATATCCTGATGTGCAAATTTGTTACGCTTTAGCAAATCAGTATAATACTGAATCCTATTCGAATCCGGAAGATTATATATATATGCTACCAATCGATGAAATAATAAAAAAATGAAATGAAAATCATCAATAAACGTTGCATAAATTAGGAACATTATTTTGTGCAATATCTTTCAAGTAGCATTCGTCAAATACAATGAACGTTGTCCGGATGAACAAGCCGAAAAAATGGCTAATTTGACAAAATATGGTACTTACAATACGAAACATATATGGATGTTAAGGTACGGGATGTCATTTGAAGATATTGAATTGTTAGAAGACTATATTGAATCAATTGATGAACGAGGAATAATAGTAATGCAAGAATTCTCGAATCTTCCACAAAAAGTAAAGGGATGTATAGATAGATTTGTAGAATAATAGATAACTGTCAGTAATATGTTAATAAATGGATAAATTGACCAAGGAACAGCGTCATCGTTGCATGTCTGCGATAAAGGGCAAGAACACAAAACCGGAATTATTGGTGAGAAAGTTCTTGTTCGGCCGTGGCTTTCGGTATAGGTTGAATCACCCACGTCTTCCCGGACATCCCGACTTGGTTTTACGCAAATACAGAACTGTTATTTTCGTAAACGGCTGTTTCTGGCATGGTCACGAAGGATGCAAATATTATGTTCTACCAAAGACAAATGTTGAATTTTGGAAGAATAAAATTGAGCGTAATCGGAGTAGAGATATAGAGGAACGGCAACAGCTAACTTCAATGGGTTGGCATTGTATTACCGTTTGGGAATGTCAGTTGAAACCGAAAGTCTGCCAACAGACTTTAGAGGCTTTAGAATACATGCTTTACCATATTTATCTTGAGGATAGAAGAATCAAATCATATGAGACAACTGAAGAAGAATATAGCATGGTGGCAGAACCCGTTGAAAGTTATGGCAAATCGAAATGAATAATTGCGAAGGTGATAATCTAAATTATGGCAAAGAATATAGAAATACGAAATAGTACGGCTGAGTTTCTCATCTTTTTGCTTGAAGGCAAAGAGGATGGGATTCAGGTGATGTATAAGGATGAAACCATTTGGGCAACGCAAAAGGCAATGGCGCAGCTTTTTGATTGCTCTACTGACAATATTGGACTGCACTTAAAAAATATATTTGCATCCGGGGAACTTGTCAAGGATTCAGTTACCGAGAAAAACTCGGCAACTGCCGCAGACGGGAAGAATTATCAAACGATGTTCTATAATCTTGATGCCATTATCAGTGTTGGATATAGAGTCAACTCGGTTCGTGCCACTCAGTTCCGGCAGTGGTGTACGTTTGTACTCCGTCAGTTTGCTATTCGTGGATATGTGCTTGATCATAAGCGAATGGAGAACGGGGCTTTCTTAGGTGTAGATTACTTTGAACATTTGCTTGCCGAAATAAGGGAGATAAGGCTGAGTGAGCGTCGTTTTTATCAGAAGCTCACGGATATCTATGCTACGGCAGTAGACTATAACAAGGATGCTCCGACAACCCGTCTTTTCTTCAAGAAGGTACAGAACAAAATGCACTATGCTGTGCATGGGCATACTGCTGCGGAGTTGATAGTCGAACGAGCCGATGCGAATAAGGAACACATGGGATTGACCACTTGGGAAAACGCTCCGAATGGAAAAATTGTCAAAACAGATGTGTCTGTAGCAAAGAACTATTTGCGAGAAAAAGAATTAGAAGAAATGGGTAGGATAGTCAATGCGTCGCTTGATATGGCAGAAAGTATGGCTATGCGTCATATACCTATGACAATGGAAGATTGGGCAAAAGCAAATAGACAAATTCATTAATTTATTTGAGAGCCCGATATTACAGGATAGCGGAAAGGTTTCTGCCGAATATTCCAAAGAGTTTGCTGAATCAGAGTTTGAAAAGTACAGGATCATTCAAGACCGTCTTTTTCAATCTGACTTTGATAGATTTGAAGATAATAGTCTTCCTGCATTGGATATTGAATAATTATAATGTCATTTTGAGATTGGCAAAATCGCCTTTGGGATATGGCAGATTCATGTCGTTAAATTGGCAAGTGTTCGGACAATATTTGTTCGTGAGAAACTGAATTATCTTCACAATCTTGTTGTGATTAAATTTCGTTCCTGCCAGTTCGTAGGCAGTGGTCAGTTCTTCTTCCAAAGCCTTATATCCCGAAATCGTCTCTTTTTCCGTCAAAAGCCAGTTCGAGAGCCTTGCGATGGATTGTTTCGTGGATGTCCCTATAAGGGGAGAAGGGTTCCTGTTTGGGACGACCTACGCTTTTCTTGTTGGCACATAGTCCGGCAGAAGTTCGGGAAGTGATTGGGCATTGATGCAGAAGGCAAATGGCAGGAAGTCCTTTGAACGGGTATGCACACTTTCCACTTTGCTGATGTTACTGTCGTCCTTGTCCTTCTCAATATGGATGACCGTTTCCGCTTTGTTGTTGATTTCCGTGCCAATGTGTCCACGGGCGTTTTCATCGCTTTTGTTCTGATGAAGGATGGTGTGAAGATGAATCTGGTATTCGTCAGTCCACTGCATGAGTTTGGAGATTACGCACGTGGCTTCGCTCGGAGAATTAATGTCATAGACCAAGTCGCGGATTCCGTCAATCACCACGAAACCGAGACCCTCAATCTGACTGATTGCATCATCTATGATAGCCAAACGCTCCTTGGGGTTGAACTTGCGTAGTGCGAGAAAATAGAAACGGTCGCAATCCTCATTAGTCGGCAACTCTGCCAGTTTCATGATACGATGCATCACAATCATACAATGGTTTTGACTTTGTTCTGTGTCGATGTAAAGGATGCGGTTCTTTCCTTCAGGGAAGTCCGTTGTGTAGTTAAGAACTTCCTTCCCGGACAAAGCTGCTGCCACCATAGCGGACACATTGAAAGTCTTTTTGCTTTTAGCTTTGCCTATGGATGCACTGAAATTTCCCAATGTCCCGATAGGTACTCCGCCTATTTTCAGAACTTCCGGCTCCTGTTCGTACTCCTTTTCCAAACTGAGCATGGTATCTTTGCCATCTTGTAGCGACCTGAGCAAGATCTTCAATGGGTGCTACCGTTTCCATACTCACCAGCTTTTAGGATTGGCTTTGCGACGTGTAGTTGCAAGCATTCGGGCGTGTTCTTCCTCTATGCTTATAGGCGATTCTCCTTTTTCTGCCGCTTTTCCAACCATTTGTCCAATTCATCACGATAGACAAACAAGTGTTTTCCTTGTTTGATGATTGGAATACCACCATGCTTGGCTTTGTAATAAAAGGATGATTTCGAGATACCTAAATATTCGCAGACTTCATCAACGGTCATTGGAACATGGGTGTCTTTTTTTACCTCGTTATGCTGCTGATGAAGTTTTTCTGTCAGCAGATTTTCCATACTTGAGATTCTCTCGCAGAGTTCGCCTACCACTTCCGGTAGGTCATTGAAGGTCAGTTTGTCTTTTTGCATATATAACATTGTTTTTTTGTTAAACATGCTGCAAACCAACACAATGATGTAATGCTGACAACTATCAGAAGGCAATAATATTTCAGTCTGTGTTGAATAATCCTAATCGGTTGAATTTGCTTTTTATTCTTGGGCTTCTTTCATACATTTGAAGTGATAATCTCCGGTTTTAGGAATATCAAGGGCTATTTTGCAAACTCCGCATGTCCGGAGATTTTTAGCCAGATATTTAATCGAAGCATCTTTTAGTTCATGTGGGAATATAGTATGTATGAATGTTGCTCTATCTATAAGAGAAATGCCCAATCTCTCTCCGATGTTCCATAAAATAGGAATCTGTTGCCCAGTAAAGGATGACACTTACTGAAAGTATGAAACTGGTTCTTTGAGGAGAGATTTTAATACTATTCGTCATAAACTGATACTGTTTGAGTTTTACAATAAGACAAATGTATATGCAGATTTCCAAATAGTTGCTGTTTGTAATAGATAATCGTTCAGAATTTAAGAAAAAATACGCTCAGAGTATGATTTGATGCAAAATATCATACTCTGAGCTGTAAAAACGGGATTATTTGAACCTTAATTCTTACTTGCGGATTAAAGAGATTCTGTTGCTGGCTTCACGCTTGTTACTGTCCACAACTTTCATGTACCGTTGTGTCGTGGTGATACTTTATGTGCCATATTACTTTGAATGGTACGTATATCTGTGCCGGCTGCTCATTAAGTGTTGCATATGTTCTTCGGTAGGAGGTGGAAAGTGATATTCTTGGTGATACCGGCTTTGCGAATCCATTCTTTCATGGGATGCTGTGTCCAACTTCGTTTCAATCCTTTAAATACTAATCCGTTTTTCGGAGAATAGCCGATTAATTGCAGGGCTTCGTCGCTGATTGGAATGATGTCCTCTGTTTTGGTCTTTTGGGTAATTGTATGGACACATTTCCTCCGGCTGCAAAATCAACGATTTCATGCCATTGCAACGATAGTATATCGCTGATTCTGAGACTAGTCAAACATGAAAACAATCTTTGCTGTCTTCAGAATCGGCTTTTTTGCAAAGTGTCTCTCAGCCAATTTGTAAAAAGTTCTTCCACACTTAGATAGTCTTTTGGGTATCTTCTGTTTCGATTTTATCAAAAGTCATTGATGTTGGTTTTGATTAGCCGATTGCGATAAAGGATTTTCAAAAAGTCCCTGAATGTTGACCAATAGCCGGAAGCAGTTCTTTGAAATGCGACCGTCACGCCTGAGTTGCTTGGCATTTAGCAGATACTCCCGGAACTTATTACAAAGGTCAATATCAATTTCTTCAAAAAAAGTACATTTGCCATGAACGAAGTTGTAGAAATGGTGGTACACAAATTCCCACTTTTGGTCATGCTTGCGAAGTTGCTTGCGATAGTATTCCAGAAAATCCGCTTTGAGTTTGTGCCTGTCAAAGAAATCATACCTGTCATTTACGATAGATTCAAAGCGTCGACATCGGATGGCTTCTGCTTTTTCCGACATAGTGGCATTGAAGTTACGTTCGCGCTCATTCTTGGGATTGGCATAAATATAAATGTTCAATCCTTCGTGGCGGATGGTTTTCATTGTTTCCTGGTTACGATAGCCCGGATAATAATCCAGATAGTAAGAAAGCATCCCGTTTTTCAAAGGACGTGTTCTCAATGTTACTGTTTTACATTCTAACATAGTTACAATTATTATTGGTTTATACTTGATTTGCTGCAAATGTCCGTAATGGCTTGACACACACAATGCTCATTTTTAGAATCATTTTCTGGTCTGCCTAAATTCAGATTAGTCTTATTTTCTGGCTCCCATTACATGGTCAAATTCCACTTTCAGGAATCTCACGAAACGACCTTTCTTTTCACGTTTGATTTCGTGGAATTGTAAAATCCATAAACAGAATCTCTGGAAAGACTATATTTCTTCATGGCTTCCTGCACGGTATAGTATTCCGATGAATCATCTTCTGTTGTTTTCTTCGATAGATCAAAATGCAGTTTGGAATAGAATATCTGACCATGTTCTTTCTTTGAGGGGATATTGTTTCGATAGACATGAGAACGGATAGCGACACGTGTCATTCCATACTTTTTCTCTATATCTTCCCGGTGTGTACCATTCTGTCAATGCATCATCCGTCTTGTATTTGGCAAAGACAGCATCAATATGTTTCTTGCTGTAATAATTGAATTGACGGATTCTGACTTTGGGAATATCACGTTCTCTTGTGTAAGTCCATACCCATTTTGTGTTGACCTTATATTTCTCGGCAATTTGCTCGGCAGTATAATACTCGCTCATGTCAAATTCGTCCTTTGGAACAATACGTTCATAAGGCTTTGTCTTTAACATTAGCTCAATATCCGCACGCCGAATGAGAGATTTCTTCCCACTGATTCGTGAAGCTCTTAACTTGGATTCCTTTGACCAATTTGTAAACATACTGGCGAGTTAACACCACTGCAATAGCAAGTCGTTGTTTTCTTCGCAATGAATGGTTTTCCACACCATTGGCAAATCTTTCTTACTTCCATATTTTTCTATTTTTAATTGAGGTATATCTTTTATTTCTCCTCTTTTTTGTCAACACACGTAAACCATTGTCAACACACGACAACAAATGCGTCACTGTGACATCGGGGACAAATCCCAATTTGTTTCGCGGTAGAAATACGGTAGAAAAATATGGTGAACAACACTATCCAATCGCTATGAACTGGATTTGGGGTAAATAAAAAGCCGCTGAAATTCAGCGACTTCATTATAGTTGGTTCTAATTCGTTGCGGTTAATTGCGATATATCATTTGCCGATGCAAAAGTTTTGAAATATATTTTGCAATGTTTCTTCCGAGGTTATACCTCCTTCTGCAACAATCTCACTTAGTTCGTGGATACAGTGTCTTAAATCCTCACTTACCAAATCTCCTGATAATTCCAATTGCAATCCTTCCTGTACTCTATGAATAGAATCCAATGCTCGTGTTAATGCTTCGTAATGGCGTACATTTGTAATGATAATATCGTTTTGGTTGACTTCCGGTAAAGGCGGTGCCTGTACTAACTTCTTTTCCAGAATCGTTATATTTTCCCTTTTCTTTGCTGAGATAAATAGTTTTTCCACTTTCATGTCAGCAAATATGGCTGACAACTCTTCTTTTTGTGTTGCTAGTAACAGATCTGACTTATTAAATAAAATAATCATCTTTTTTCCCTTCGCAGTGTGGAAGAATGTCGGCTTTTAATTCTTCGAACCGCCTTTGGGCATCTGTAGAGTCTATCATCCATAAAATGACATATGCTTGGTCCATCTTTTGGAAAGTACGTTCTATCCCTAGATTTTCTATTGTATCGTTCGTTTGGCGGATTCCAGCTGTATCAATAAATCACACCTTGTAAATTGATCGTATCCTCTATTACGTCACGGGTTGTACCGTGGATGTCGCTGACAATCGCTTTGTCTTCATTCAGCAACGCATTCAGTAGAGTCGATTTTCCGGCATTTGTCTCACCTATGATCGCTACAGGAATGCCATTCTTGATTGCGTTTCCTACACTGAAAGAATGAGCTAGCCGGGCAATAACTTGTTCGATATGGGTAGCTAGACTGCTCAGTTCGTCACGATTGGCGAATTCTAGTTCTTCATGATCACTGAAATCCAGTTCTAATTCCATTAACGAAGTGAAATGAAGTAATTGGTTACGCAGGTTAGAAAGTTCTTTACTGAATCCTCCGCGCATCTGGCTCATGGCTGGGCGATGGGTGGAGGCAGACGATGAGGCTATCAGATCGGCCACAGCTTCGGCTTGGCTCAAGTCCATTTTTCCGTTTAGAAAAGCACGTTGGGTGTATTCACCTGGTAGAGCGGCACGACATCCATTATAGATCAGGAGTTGTATAACTTGCTGCAGGATATAAGATGAACCGTGACACATGATTTCCGTACTGTCTTCACCGGTATAAGAATGGGGGCACGGAACAAGGAAATTAAAACTTCGTCAATTACTTCTTCTGCAGAAGAAGTAATTGACGAAGTTTTTTTAACGTTTCACTTTTTCTTGCGGAATTTCACTCGTTTGTTGGAAAAGTGTATTATTAATTTTTCGCTTTGGGGAACAAATCTTTCCGAAAGTAAGAGTATATGGTGCCCGTTCTGTCAGTGGCTTGCCTGTGGCGGGTGTAAATATGCGTGACGTTATTTCAATCGCTTTTGGGCCAGATACACGAATTATTCCGATGGCTCCTCCCTGGGCGGTGGCAATGGCACAGATTGTATCTTGGTTTATCATTTTCATTTGGTTAATAATATAATGTTTTAGCTATAATGGCTGTTACTTCTTCTAAATAACGGCGGTCTGTTTCATCAAAAAGTTTAATAGATTACTGTCAATATCCAATACTCCCTTTACTTGTCCATTAGCAAGAATAGGAACAACAATTTCGGAGCGGTAAAGAGAACTGCAGGCTATATGTCCGGGGAATTGTTCTACATTGGGCACTATCAAGGTTCGAGCTTCTGCCCATGAGGTTCCACATACTCCCTTTCCTTTATGGATGCGATAACAGGCGGTGCTTCCTTGAAAAGGTCCTAAAATAAGTTGGTCGTCTTTAACCAGATAGAAACCTACCCAAAAAAAGCCGAAGGCTTCCCGAAGAGCAGCAGCAGTATTAGCCAAAACACTTATTTCTTCTTTTTCATCTGATATTAAAAGTTCAAACTGAGGGAGGAAAAAGACGGTAACGTTCTACTTTATTACTAGTTGTTTGTTTGAAACTGGTTTCCATATTTTTATTTGTTTTATGAGGGGACATCTTGTTGTTTTTACAAAAAATGGTCTTCTATGAAGCGATGTCCCCTGTTAGGTAAAAAGAGTTGGCTTATTCTGTAATAAGAATAAGTCTTGATAGATGATCCGGTGAATCTTATCCATATTATATAGACAACTAAATTGGGAATTATATTCTTTCCAAGACTTTTTCTATCAAACCATCAATAGAGTTTTTATAGCCGGTATTGGCTTCCTTTATTAGTCGGTTGGCAATCACCATACATACAGTCATGGCTTTGTGTCCCATCAGGCGTGCTAATCCGGCAAGGGCGGAACTTTCCATTTCAAAGTTAGTGATGCGATAGTCATTGTATTCAAATTTCTCAATCTTTTCATTCTGTTTAGGATCGGCCAATGGGATACGGAGTTCTCGTCCTTGCGGACCAAAGAAACCTCCTGCGGCGATAGTTACGCCACGGACCATATCATTTTGCGCAATGCGGTCTATTAATTCCCGGTCGGCATCAATAACGTATGGGTGGGCGATGCATACATTACCTTCCCACCCCATGTAATCTATAAAAGCTTGTTCTAATTTCAGATCGCAAACCTCATTGCGTCCGGCGTAGAAATTAAGCAGTCCGTCAAAACCGATAGACTTTTCAGAACAAACATAGGTACCAACAGGAGTATAAGGCTGTAATCCGCCACATGTACCGATACGTACTAATTCCAATTGGCGCAAGTGGTCTTTTTCATAACGGGTATTGAAATCAATATTGGCCAAAGCATCTAATTCATTCATCACAATGTCTATATTGTCACAACCTATACCGGTGGAAACTACGGTGAGACGTTTTCCTTTATAAGTACCGGTAATGGTCTTGAACTCACGGCTTTCTATTTCACATTCTTTAGTATCGAAATGAGAAGCTACTAATGCTACACGCCCGGGGTCACCTACTAGAATTATTTTATTTGCCAACTGTTCAGGTTTGATATGAAGGTGGAAGATAGAGCCGTCGGGATTGATAATCAACTCAGATTCTGCATAATATTTTTCATAATCTTTATTTTTGTGGTTAATGGCCAGTATAATTAATGTTATATTTCTTGTCTTTTTAATGAGTATGCAAACAGATTATTTCCTGGATGTAGATGTCACGGATTTATAAACTTTCATTGATATTAGCATTATCAAGAGAAAAAGCAGTTCCATTCGCATCCAAGAAAAATATATTAATCGTTGAATACTAGTTTTATTTACTTAATGGCTCATTACCGAAAGTTGTTTCGGGTTTTGCAATATTTTCACGCATGGAGGTATCTGCTTGTATATTCTTCATGCGGTAATAGTCCATAATACCTAGGTTGCCACTACGGAATGCTTCCGCCATGGCCTTGGGCACTTCGGCTTCTGCCTGAATTACATTCGCGCGTGCCTCTTCTGCTTTGGCTTTCATTTCCTGTTCCAAGGCGACGGCCATTGCACGGCGTTCTTCTGCTTTGTCTTGTGCAATATTCTTGTCGGCATTGGCCTGGTCTATTTGTAAAGCAGCTCCAATATTTCTGCCTATATCAATATCAGCTATATCAATAGACAGGATTTCGAAAGCCGTACCGGCATCTAAGCCCTTGCGGAGTACTAATTTAGAGATAGAATCAGGATTTTCCAATACGGATTTGTGATTTTCGGACGATCCGATAGAGGACACGATACCTTCACCAACACGTGCTAGAATCGTGTCTTCTCCGGCACCTCCTACTAATTGGCGGATATTGGCGCGTACGGTGACACGAGCTTTAGCTATAAGCTGTATGCCGTCTTTGGCTACAGCGGTAACGGGAGGGGTGTCAATAACCTTAGGGTTCACTGACATTTGCACGGCTTCGAATACGTCACGACCGGCTAGGTCAATACCAGTTGCCATTTGGAAAGACAGTTCGATATTGGCTTTGGACGCGGATACTAGTGCGTGCACTACTTTTTCCACATGCCCGCCTGCCATATAATGAGCTTCCAATTCATCTCGGGTTATGTTGCTTAAGCCGGCTTTGTGTGCTTCAATCATTGCCGGGACAATGACATAAGGAGGGACATTACGGATGCGCATTAAGAATAATTGCACCAATGAGATGCGTACCCCCGAAACTTTGGCAGACAGCCAGAGGAAAAATGGCACATAATGAAAGAATAGTACCACGAAAATAATTCCACCTCCTATAAGGATGAAAGGAAGATAGTTGGGTTCGATCATAATAATCAGTTGTTTAAAAGTAAATATTTATATTTGAACAGCTCAATATCAAGTTTTTTGCTGTTTTCACTATTGTCTAAAATATGCTTGAATGAGAATGTCAATCAAGAAACCTGATAAATTCGTATTTGTAAGTCATTTCTCTATCATTGGTTGAATTTGCGTACAATCACCGTTCCTTCAACCATTCTTTCTACATAAATGGGAGTATTCTCATCAATCAAACCATCGGCAGAGCGCACTTCGATGATGTGTCCGTTAAAGTTTGCATTGCCTATCAGTGCAAGGCGGGTTATTGCTATGCCTTTGTCTCCGATGCGGATATGGGTTCCTTTTAGGGGATCGATTTTATAATCCAGTGTTTTCTTCAAAGAAAGCTTGTCCATGGTTTTTGAGTGCATAAACCAAACGATAATGGCTATGCAACTTAGGACGGATGCTATCAAAGTAATGAATCCTGCTATCGGTCCTAATGTGTCGAAAGCGTAATAGTTGGCATATAGCAGGCAGATGGCTGATGCTATTCCGGCTATACTGATGCCGGGAATAAGGAAAACCTCTACAATAAAGAGAAGTAGTCCTGCCAAGATGAGCGATACGATAATAAATACTTCCATAAATATCTTTGTATTAGTGTTTCAACTTCTTTATTTCTTCGTTGCGGACACTGATATCCAGTTGGGCCATTTCTTTCAGAAGTTGTTCAGTACGTTTTTCCAATTCCAAAATGGCGGGTGTCAGATTCTTCTTTCGTGCACTGTTCCCTTGGGCATATTGTTCGCGCTTGTCATCCAAATTTTTCTTCAGGTTGTCATAATCCTTCTGCTTTTGTATTCTTTGCTGGTAAAGTTTGCGTGCTTCGGCAGAGCGGAAGTCGTTCAATGTGTGGTAAACGGCAGAATCATCTATTATCAAGGTGAAGTCTTTTTGTTGTTCTCCGGATTCTTTGGCATACATTATGGCTGCCAGGCGTTGCTTGCCGGTTCGTACTTTCTCTTCATCTTTCCAAGTGGTACGGATAGAGCGCAGGCTGGCTGCATTTATGATGATCTGTTCGTCTGTACTTTCATAATTGTATACTTCTTTTGAAGAGTTCGGTACAAACACATAGATACAGACTTTGTTATCAGGCTGATAGCGGTCGGAAGCAAACCAGCCGATATTGTTGAATTCATCAATGGCATACATATAGTCATTGGCGGGAGAGTTAAATGGCATTCCTATATTATCGGGACGAAGATAATTGCTATTTTCCGAATCATAGCGAGTTACAAAAATATCGTATCCTCCCAAAGAGCCTTCTCCATCCGATGCATAATACAAGGTAATGCCATCTGACATTAAGAAGGGATAGTTTACATTTCCCTGTTCATTAAGGGACGTGAGGGGTTCGGGCTCGCTCCAGCCGTCCAACAGACGGATACGGGAGTACAGTTGCATCTTGCCGTCTGTGCTTTGGTTTCCGTAGAGTACTTTATTGCCCATTTCGGTCTGATAGACAGTCCCGGATATGGCAGGATCGTGATAGAGTGCCCCCGATTCTCTACTGATTTTATATGCTTTTAGAAAATCATTTTTATCGACTACAAAGCTGTCTATTACAGTAATGTTTTCCACTCCTTTTATCATACGGGCTGCTTGCTTTATTTGTTCCAGCTCTGCTTCAGCCATTTCGGTAGGGCGTTTTTTCTTTTCCAACCATTCTATGTGTTGTTCGTAGTTATCTACGGCATCGTCAAACCGATAGATGTCATAATATAGTTTTCCTAAGTAGCGGTATGCGTCAATGACTTTGCGGGCGGCGCTTTTTTCGTGCTTCTTTTTTCTCCTGTTTCATAACAACATGCGCCATACCAATAATTATAATTGGCGTTAGAAGGGGCTTGCTTTACCAGCTTTTGGAAAGCAGGTTTGGCTTGTTCAAATTCTCCGTTCAGGAAAAGTTGTTTGGCTTGCGCCAAGCTTTGTGCCGCAGCATTGCCTGCGCAGCATAAAGTAAATAAACCAATGATATATTTTTTGTACATAGTTAGTTTATAATCCGTATTATTTAGATTCAAAAATACAAATATTAATTGGATTTCTCATGCTTTACATAATTCTATTTTGTTAAATCTTCCATAAATCATTCTTTTTCATGTACTTTTTGTGCCCTATTTTTAAAGAAGATGTATGGCACAATTTACGGAAGACGAGAAAATAATGCGAAGGTTGGAGCAACGCTTTAACAAGGGGGTGGTAAAGTATCGCTTGATTGAGGATGGTGATAAAATTTTGATAGGTCTTTCTGGTGGGAAGGATTCTTTAGCTCTGTTGGAGCTATTGGCAAGGCGTTCACGTATTTTGAAACCGAAATTTACAGTGATAGCTGTGCATGTAGGCATGACAAATATTCCTTATCAATCTGATTTGGAATATCTGAAAGGCTACTCAGAGGATTTAGGGGTGCCGTTTGTGCATTATGAAACTTTTTTTGATCCGAGTACCGACACTCGGAAGTCTCCTTGTTTCCTTTGTTCTTGGAATCGGAGAAAAGCTTTGTTCACGGTGGCAAAGGAGCAGGGGTGCAATAAGATTGCTTTAGGACATCATATGGATGATATCTTGGAAACTTTGTTGATGAATATTACTTTTCAGGGAGCGTTCAGTACAATGCCTCCTAAATTAGTGATGCGTAAATTTGAGATGACAATTATTCGTCCGATGTGCTTGGTACATGAAGCGGATTTAATTGAAATGGCACGTATCCGCGGTTTTCGTAAACAGATCAAAGATTGTCCTTATGAAAGTTTGTCGAATCGTTCAAATATGAAAGAGGTTTTATATTCTCTAGAAAAAATGAATCCTGAAGCACGATATAGTTTGTGGAAATGCATGACAAATATTCAGGAAGAATTGTTGCCTGGGATGAATGAACACGATTTATAGTGGATATGGTTGTTTTGTTATTAGGGAATATAACGAAACTGCTTATAGTTAGTTGTTTGTACTTGTGTGCGGCTTAACCAACTATCAATATTATTAATGTATTTAGATGAGGAAGAATGTTATAAAGTTATCCTTCCTGTTGTTTGTTGTGCCGGATACAAGGTGATGTACATGTCTGGTTTGTTGGGGAAAGTGTAGAAATATTCTACAATGAAAATGTGGATCTTTTTCTTTGAAAATAGCTTATTCTTAATGTATTTAATTGATAATCAAAGCCTGTCTTGTTTTGGCATAGGCTTTGTTTTCTCTTTGTCATAAGAATAACCATTTAAATATATTAGGATATGAGAAAGTTTTTTGTTGTGTTAGTATGGGTAATGGGATTAGGACTTGCAGCGTTGTTTGCAAAAGATATAGTACGTGGAGTGAAGAATGTGATTGCGATAAATCATTTTACCCCTGTTGAGGTGAATAATGCTCCAACAGGATGGCATCAAGACTTGTGTTGTTATCTTAATTAATTTGCCGTCATAGAGATTTTGTTCATAATTGAAATTGGAAACAACTGTTTTTTATGGCAGCTATTTCCAATTTATTTGTATTCAGTTGTCCTTATACTCTTTTCGCCAAGTGATTTTTGTACACTAGCCTAGGACAAATGTAAAATAGTAAAGGGGATTGGATGAATAGTTATTAATGAATGTTTTTAATGTCATCCTGTACTATCTGATCCATTTCTTTCATTAGTTTTTTGGGATTCTTTTTAGGGGAGAATCCTTTATCTTTTTCTTCATGCAAAAGATCTGTTTCAGTTATGTTCTCACTCCAGTCTTCGAACATATTTGTTGCCGGTTGTCCTGATAATGTTACATTCTCTTCTGCAATAGGGACATTTCTCTCAATAATTTTTTCCATAATCTAATCTATTTATTGTTTTCTAGATGACAAATACGGGTAGAAATGGTTTAATGATTTAATAAAGTTTGAAGTTTGTGATAAATAGAAAGTTCTTGAACAAGCTAGCAAGACTTTATTTGCGGGCAATGTTTTATTTCTTTTTTTAAATGACTTTGCCTTGTAAAGAGTGCTTCTCTGTCCTTTCAATTGAAAAACAAGTTTTTAAAAAGCGGTTTTTTCGGTCTGTTTGAGGTTCATCTGCAAAATCGTGGGGAAGGACTTTGGTTCTTGAAGGATTGTTTTGTTCTCTGATAGCTTTCAGAAATGTTCTTGACGTATCAGTTTTTCTCTTGAGGAAGTTCAGATGTTTATGCCCTCATGTCCTCACTGTCTGTATAACAGACTAATTATAAACAACTTATATGCATATAGTAAAAATATTTGTTCTCACTTATGCTCTCATGCTCTCATAGTGTTCTAAAATATGTTTTCGTGTAACATGCTTGTCCTCAGTTATATACATATATTGTGGGCTATTTCAGGCTTGATAGGGAGTAGGGTGTTTTCAGGCTTTTTTCTCGCAAGAAGTGTGCATAAGGGGGGGATTTCTATAGAATGACGGTTTACAAAGTTCCGGTAACGGTAAAAAAGATCAAGACGTTTTTAAAAAACGCCCTTGTCTTTGATATGGAATTTTATTTTGGACATATAATTATACATACATACGTCCGCACAAGTCTGTACGTATGTATAACTATATGGGAATATACGTGTACAAACATGTTTTCTGATGCGGGAAAAACATACTTTGGCATTCCCTATATTTTTGCAAGCAATCTTACTTTGGTTTTTGCCTTTTTCATTTTTAGCAGTGACACTTTTTTTGGGGGGGCTAACAAGGATAAAATAAAAAAGGCTATCTTCCCAGACAGCCAATCTTTTGTTAACCTTAAATCTAATACTATGAAAAACACAGTGCAAATATACGAATTTCTGAGATGGGTCCAAATTCTTAGAAAGAAAAAAAGCTTGTTATAACATGGTTTAGCAAATGAACTTTTTTCTTAACAAATAGCAGATTGAAAGAGTGGAATTGGTTGCTTTTTTGTTCAACGGAAATAAAACATGCTTGTTGCGGCAATAACTCATTGTATTATTCTTAATTCGATTATTTCCATTATCTTTGCACTCCCAAAATGCTTGTTGATATGCAGTTGTTAAAAGCATAATGGATATTATAGGCAGATTGTTTCCAGATAAAAAATAGATTAGAATATATGTTGTCTCATGGTATTTATTCAGTAATTTTGCTGATTTTTTCAAATGTCTTTATGACGTTTGCTTGGTATGGTCATTTAAAAATGCGACAAGAGTTCAGTTGGTTTGCAGCCCTTCCGTTGATTGGTGTGATTGCATTTAGTTGGGCAATTGCTTTTTTTGAATATTGTCTTCAGGTTCCTGCCAATCGTCTTGGGTTTAAAGATAGTGGAGGACCGTTTGATATTATGCAACTCAAGGTGATTCAAGAAGTTATCACATTGGCTGTATTTACATTATTTTCTGTTTGGGCATTTAAAACAGAACTGAAGTGGAACCATTTAGCGGCTTTTCTCTGTTTGGTCCTTGCCGTTTATTTTGTCTTTAAGAAGTAATGAGTTTTGGTTAATAATTGCTGAATCCTTTTTGATAAGCAAAGTGTCTTGTTTGGGCAATGAATCTTGTTCAGATACTTTGCTGATTCTAGGAAACAAGATGGAATCCTGTCGGGTTGGTACGTAACTTTGATAGATTTTCCAACCTTTGGCACGATTACGATTACGTCGGATGGCACGTCCTCGTTTGGTTAAAGATTCATACAGGAATTTGTCGGCATCCAGTCCTCCTATTAATGGGTTATTACTGGGAGTTACCGTTTGATCCATGCCGGCAGGTAATATTACATAGCCGTTTCGCAAACCGGGAATCAGTTTGATATTTAGTTTCCATGATATTGTCAGAGAGTCTTTTCTTTTCAAGAAAATGGGATCATTAACCGGATCTTCATGCCATGTGGTGTAAGGAGTGTAGGGAGTAAGACGCACAAAGTTAGGGCGTACCCATTTGGTTGTGTCGCCGAAGTTTTTAGGCAAGTCTTTCAGAAACTTCATCCACGGTTTGTCTTCGGACATGATTGGAGTACCTTTTATATTGTCTTTGTCCGATTGAAAGTCGAAATGGATAGACTTTACGGCTTCTGTGTTGATTTTTAGTTCTCCATCTCCATTCAATAGCTCCTGTAAACGAATCGAGTCCTGTTTGTTCCATTGTGCTTGTGCTGTCAGTATACTGATAGTGCAGAATAATATGCTAAAATTTACCCTTTGGGTCATTCGTTTTTTCTTTATGGTTATAATTGGTAACAAAAGTAATCTGGAGTGGGTTTAATGCTGGTTAAATTTGAGTTATTAATTGTTTATAATGTGAATACTTTAAATTTTATTTGGTTAATAAAAGGATTCGTTTACACCTCTTTTGTTGTCATGGAGCACACTTCATATAGACATTTAGATAGTTACTTCAATATTTGGTAATCAAGTTTTGTATTTTATTTTCAGATATAGTGACAGAGTTCATATTCATGGTATGTATTTCAATTGATGTCAGTACATTGGTCAGATAGGCGATATAGGTCTATATGGATTTATGGGGTCCATTCTGTCTGTGTGATTTATTTTCGGTATAGAATAAAAATAGCCCGTTAATTTTTAATAACGGGCTAAATTAGTGAAAATGATAATATTTATTTGGAGGAGAGTTGTGCATGCATGGAAGCAGCTGCTTTACGTCCGTCACCCATTGCAAGGATAACTGTAGCTCCACCACGCACAATATCGCCACCGGCATAAATAGTCGGGATTGACGATTGCATATTTTCATTTACGGCAATTGTTCCTTTGCGTCCCAATTCCAATCCCGGGATGGAACTGGGAACAATCGGGTTAGGGGAGACGCCTACGCTGACTATCGCCATATCAATGTCAATGGTTTCTGTTGCTCCTGGAATAGCTATCGGACTGCGACGGCCGGAAGCATCTGGTTCGCCTAATTCCATTTTCTGTAAAACGACTTGTTTCACACGCCCCTTTTCATCGGCAATATATTCTATGGGGTTATGCAGAGTCAGGAATTCCACACCTTCTTCTTTAGCATGTTTCACTTCCTCCAGGCGGGCAGGCATTTCTTCTTCCGAACGGCGGTAAATAATCATTGCGCGTTCTGCTCCCAAGCGGCGTGCTGTGCGGACAGAGTCCATAGCTGTGTTACCACCGCCGATTACTGCTACACGTTTGCCGAATGTTACAGGAGTATCTGAATCCTCACTGGCTGCATCCATTAGATTTACACGAGTCAGATATTCGTTGGAAGACATGATATTGATAGAATTTTCACCCGGAATATTCATAAAGTTAGGAAGACCGGCACCTGATGCTACAAATATACCTTTGAAATCTTCTGCTTCCAAGTCTTCCACACTGATTGTCTTTCCTACGATGCAGTCCTTCATGAATTTGACACCCATCTTGGATAAATTGTCAATTTCTACATCTACGATTTTATTGGGTAGGCGGAATTCGGGAATCCCATATTTTAATACACCCCCTATTTCATGTAAAGCTTCGAATACAGTGACATCGTATCCCTGTTTAGCCATATCTCCAGCAAATGAGAGTCCGGCGGGACCTGAACCGATAACTGCCACTTTTATGTTGTTCTTTTGCGCTACTTCCGGTACGGATATTTGACCGCTTTCACGTTCGTAATCAGCAGCAAAACGTTCCAAATAGCCTATGGCAACGGCTTCGTGTCCGGCTTTCAGATGAGTGCATTGTGATTCACACTGTTTTTCTTGAGGACATACACGCCCGCAGACAGCAGGTAATGCACTGGTTGCTTTTAAGGTTTTGGCAGCTTCAAGGAATTCACCGCGTTCTATATTTTTGATGAATTTCGGGATATTGATTCCTACGGGGCATCCGTTCATACAAGTAGGGTTGGGGCAGTCCAAACAACGTTTTGCTTCCGTTACAGCTTGCTCTTCATTCAAACCTAGATTGACTTCTTCCTTACGGCTATGTGAACGGTATTCTGCATCCAGTTCGTTCATTTTTACACGGGGGATAGCCATTCGTTCTTTAGGCTTCATGGCTTTACGTAAGCTTGCACGCCATTCGGCATCCCGGCCGTCCAGTTCTTTAGTCGCTTCACAAGTCGTCGGCTTTTCGGTGTCTAGTTTGTGAATTTCTTCTTTTTCTATATCTTTGAAAGCTCCCATGCGTTTCAACATTTCGTCAAAATCTACTTGATGGCCGTCGAATTCCGGGCCGTCAACACAAACAAAACGTGTTTTGCCTCCTACAGTGATACGGCAGGCACCACACATACCGGTTCCATCCACCATAATGGTGTTCAGAGAAACGTCTGTGGGAATTTCATATTTTTTAGTCAGCAGGCAAACGAATTTCATCATGATGGCAGGACCGATGGCGAAACATTTGTTTACCGTTTCACGTTTGATTACTTCCTCCACGCCTTCAGTCACTAATCCTTTGCGCCCGTATGAGCCGTCGTCTGTCATAATGATTACTTCATCAGAGCTTTCACGCATTTCTTTCTCAAGGATAATTAATTCTTTGGTACGTCCGGCCAATACGGTAATTACGCGGTTGCCGGCAGCTTTCAAAGCCTGTACGATAGGAAGCATCGGAGCAACGCCTACTCCTCCTCCGGCACAGACTACAGTTCCGAAATTTTCAATGTGGGTGGCTTTACCCAGCGGACCAACAACATCTGTAATATAATCTCCTTCGTTCAATTCACAAAGTCGTGTAGAAGAAAGACCAACTTCCTGTACTACCAGTGTGATGGTACCTTTTACGGGATCGGCACCGGCGATAGTAAGTGGCATACGTTCTCCTTTTTCACCGACACGGACAATTACGAAATGTCCGGCCTTACGTGACTTGGCAATCAGAGGTGCCTCTATGACCAATTTAAAGACCTTTTCCGAGAAATGTTCTTTTGAAATAATCTTATTCATTTTGCTATACTATAAGTTCGTTGTTTTTCTGAGTTGATTGTCAAATTGATAATTTATGCAAAGGTAGGATTATATTTTTTAAAGACAAAAGAAAAGCCGCCCTTTTGTGAGGGGCGGCTGATCCTATCATGATAAATCCGTTTTTGATTTTGTTGCAGTTTGTTCTTGATGTGAAAAAGAGATTATTTCTTTGTTCTGATTTTATATCCTATCATTCCATAATATAGGATGAAGAGGAAACAGGGAACACAGATCCAGTAGGAGGTCTGGAAGCTAGTTGCATCTTGAACCACACCGCGCACCCATGGCATAACTGCTCCACCGGCAATAGCCATGGTTAGCAATGAAGAGCCGGCTTTGGTGAATTTGCCGAGATCCGCCATTGCGAGAGGCCATAATGCGGGCCACATTAATGAGCATCCTAATGCCATAAAGAATATGCAATAGATTGAAATTTCAGCCGGCATGGTTGCTACTAATGCAGAACCAATGATGGCTATGATGGCACATATTTTCATTGCGGTAGCCTGGCTCAGATATTTAGGGATTAAGGTTGCGCCGCAAATGTATCCTACTACCATACCAATGGAAGGGATAAATCCGTAATTGTCACCCGGCAGCTCCAATGCTTTGGCATATCCGGTTGCAGTTGCCAAGGCTATGGTTTCCACACCTACATAAAGGAAAAGAGCAAGTACTCCTAATAGCAAGTGAGGAAATTGCATGATGGAAGTTTTACCTTCTGCATACGGACAGGCAACCGCTTCTTCCGCATCTGTGGCGGCATCCTCTCCGGCAGCTTTTACTTCAGGCAGTGGAGCCATTAAGGCGATAATGCCTAATACAACGAAAATACCGACAATAATACCAAATGGCTGGAACAAATCTTCCATTTTTATTTGGTCTATGGTTTTGCCGATTACTAAGGTAATAAAAAGAGTAGTAGCAGGCCAAGCCAGTTTGTTGCAAATACCCATGATGGAAATACGTTTTGCGGCAGACTCTATAGGTCCAAGAATAGTTACATATGGATTTACTGACGCTTGGAGTACTGCATTGGCGGCACCACAGATGAATGAGGCGAAAAGAAACCATACAATAGATTCTGTAGCGGCTGCTTGGATGAATAATCCGAAAGCGATAGCGAAAATGATGAATGAAAGAGCCATTGTTTTTTTGTAACCGATGGCTTCAATGCATTTGGTGGCCGGTATACCAAAAATTAGGAATGGAACAAACGTGGCGGCAAGCAGGAGATTGGATTCTGAAGCCGACATTTCCATTGACCGTTCTAATACCGGCATTAGGAAAGAGTTAATGCCCAATGCAAAACCAATTGCAAAAACATCATGCCTACAAAGGCAAGAGGTACCATGAAATTTTTCTGTGAAGTATTCATAATAATAGGTTAAATGGTTAGTAATCAGGTTGAAATAATAAAAAAGAATGTCATTCTGCATACAAGACAGAATCTGTCGGGAAAGATCGGATTCTGAATAATACTCAGAATGACATTCAATATATGTAATTAGCTGTTATTAGTCAATCATCTCGAATCCGCAATAAGGAACTAATGCTTTAGGGATACGGATACCTTCCGGAGTCTGATTATTTTCTAATAAGGCTGCAACAATACGCGGCAAAGCCAGTGCGGAACCGTTCAAAGTATGGCATAATTCTGTTTTCTTTTCGGCAGAACGGTAACGGCATTTCAGGCGATTAGCCTGATACGTATCGAAATTGGATACAGAACTTACTTCCAGCCAACGCTGTTGTGCTTCCGAATAAACCTCAAAGTCAAAGCAAAGTGCAGCTGTAAAACTCATATCACCACCGCAAAGGCGGAGAATGCGATAGGGGAGTTCTAATTTCTTCAACAGGCCTTCTACATGGTCCAACATTTCCTGATGTGACTGTTTGGAATGTTCGGGTTTGTCAATGCGTACCAGTTCTACTTTTGAGAATTCGTGCAAACGGTTCAACCCACGTACGTCTTTGCCGTAAGATCCGGCTTCACGACGGAAACATTGAGTATATGCGCAATTCTTGATAGGCAATTGTTTTTCGTCCAAAATCACGTCACGATAGATATTGGTTACAGGAACTTCTGCGGTTGGAATCAAGTACAAATCATCTACTTCACAATGATACATTTGTCCTTCTTTGTCGGGAAGTTGTCCTGTTCCGTAGCCCGATGCGGTGTTTACTACCGTCGGTGGCATGATTTCTTCGTAACCGGAAGCGCGGGCTTCATCCAGGAAGAAATTGATTAATGCGCGTTGAAGACGTGCCCCTTTACCTTTATATACAGGAAAACCTGCCCCTGTGATTTTCACGCCCAAGTCAAAATCTATCAAGTCGTATTTTTTGGCAAGTTCCCAATGGGGAAGCGCATTCTTGGGGAGTTCGGTTTCCATACCGCCCATTTTTTCCACCACATTGTCTTCAGCGCTTACACCTTCGGGCACACTGTCATAAGGAACATTGGGAATGGTGTAAAGCAGGTTGGTCATGTCTTCCTGTGCTTTGTCCATTTCTGCTTGTAAAGCTTTGCTGGTTTCTTTGATTTCGGCTACACGTGCTTTAGCTGTTTCAGCATCTTCTTTCTTCCCTTCTTTCATCAGTTGCCCGATAGATTTGGAGAGCGAGTTCACTTCTGCCAGGTTTTTATCTAATTGATTCTGCGTGCTACGTCTTTTGTCATTGAATGCAAGCACTTGTTCTATCGTTGCTTTTGCATCTTTAAAATGATTCTTTTCCAGTCCGCGGATTACCTCTTCCGTATTCTCTGTAATTTGTTTAATGGTAAGCATATTTTTTCAGTCTTTTGATATTTCTTGAATTAATGGACAAAGATAGATAAAAAAATGGTAAGGTGTATGAGTTATTCGTTACTTTTGCATCCGGATTAGAAAATGAAAAGTAAGAAAGATGAATTATCTTGAGATAGCGGGCGCTTTAATCGGTCTGCTTTATTTATGGTTTGAATATAGGGCGAGCATTTGGTTGTGGCCGGTCAGTGTCATTATGCCTGCCATTTATATAGTTGTTTATTATCAAGTGGGTCTGTATGCCGATTCTGTTATCAGTATCTATTATTTGTTGGCTGGAATTTATGGTTGGTGGATGTGGTTGCGCCATACGCCGGATAAAGGGGAGAAGCCTGTTTCCGGCACACCGTCTAAGCTGCTGTTGCCTATGTTTGTTGTGCTGCTTGTGGTGTTTGTGCTGATAGGGATTATTCTCGAAACTTGTACAGATAGTACGGTGCCCTGGTGGGATAGTTTTACAACAGCACTTAGTATTATTGCCATGTGGATGCTTGCACATAAATATGTGGAACAATGGTTGGCATGGCTGGTTGTTGATGCTGTTTCTTGTGGTATCTATATTTACAAAGATTTATATTTCACTTCTTTTTTGTATGGACTTTATGCGGTAATCGCTTGTTTCGGTTATTTGAAGTGGAAACAATTAATGAATTTATCTTATGAAAGAGTATAAATTACCGATAGGATGTGACGTGCCGGAAACAATTATTCTGGCTGATGGTGATTTCCCTTCCCATCCGTTGGCACTGGAGTGGTTGAGGCAGTGTCCTTATGTGGTTTGTTGTGACGGGGCAGCAAATACTTATATTCGTTCAGGTAGAATGCCGGAAGCCATTGTTGGCGATGGCGATTCTTTATTGCCGGATATTAAAGAGCGATATGCTTCGTTGATTCATAGTGAGGCAGAGCAGGAAACAAATGATTTGAGTAAGGCATTTCGCTTCTGCCTGTCACAGGAGAGGAAGCGTATTACTATCATGGGGGCTACAGGAAAAAGAGAAGATCATACAATAGGGAATGTCAGCTTGCTGGCGGATTATATGGAGCAGGCGGAGGTTAGTATGATGACTGATTATGGTATTTTTGTTCCCATAAGGGAGGACAGTATGTTTGAATCTTATATCGGTCAGCAGATTTCTGTTTTTAATATGAATAGTACGGCTTTATCTGCCGAAGGGTTGGCTTATCCTTTGTCTGTGTTTACCAATTGGTGGCAAGGGACTTTGAATGAGGCATTGGCCAGGCATTTTATAATCCGAACTGAAGGTAAGGTTTTAGTGTTCAGGGTATTCTAAAAGAAAAGACTCTTCAAGGAATGAAGAGTCTTTCAATTTTTTTATTTTGTAACTGATTATGCTTCTACAGCCGGAACAACAGAAACAGATCTTCTGTCATTGCGACCTACTTTGAAACATACTGTACCATCTACTAAAGCGAAAAGAGTATGGTCACGTCCCATACCGATGTTTTCGCCCGGATGGAATTCTGTACCTCTCTGACGAACGATGATGTTACCTGCTTTACAAGCCTGTCCACCAAATATCTTAACGCCTAATCTCTTACTTGCTGATTCACGGCCGTTCTTAGAACTACCTACACCTTTTTTATGTGCCATTTCTTCTTAAATTTTAAATGATTAAGCAATAACTTGTTTAATAGTTAACTCTGTAAACTGCTGGCGGTGACCGTTCAGTTTTCTGTAACCTTTTCTTCTCTTTTTGTGGAATACAAGTACTTTGTCGCCTTTTACCAGCGGAGATACTACTTCACAAACTACCTTGGCACCTTCTACAGTAGGAGCACCTACAGTTACTGTTCCATTGTTGTCTACCAACAATACTTTTTCAAATTCAACAGTTGCGCCGTTTTCTGCGTTCTGAATGTGGTGTACAAACAGTTTTTTGCCTTCTTCAGCTTTGAACTGCTGACCGTTAATTTCTACAATTACGTACATCTTTTTATAATATTAAACGGTTTTCTCCGTAAGGTGGAATGCATCACTGCCTTCACTTTTCTACCTCATCGGACTAAATCGGGCACAAAATTACTATATTTATTTATATCTGCAAAGAAAAAACATCTTCTTTTTTCTTGTACTCAATGTTTTTATTCATATTGCATTTTGTGGATGCGCGATTGTATAAATAAGGTTTGTGTGATTGTACTTTTATTTACCCCATTGTATAATATAGGCTATCAATACAATGATGCCTATAATGATAGAACAGACTAGCAACAGTCCCAAAAAGCAATACCAAAACATGATTATTGTACGGCAGAAGCTTTTCCACCAGGAAAGTCCGAACAGTTGGCGGTAATCCCAGACAAATAATATAAAGATTGCTTTGTAACTTAAATCAAAAATATCATTCAAATGTGCTGTTCCGGTAAATGGCAGGATCAGTAAAGAAATCCATAAGATTTGGCAGGCTATATAAACTTGTGCAAAAAAGTTTTCCGTCAGATTTAGTCTACGTCCGATAGAGGTCCGGCAGAAGCTTAACCGGGTGCTTATTGTAAAAAGAGGGAGCAGAGCAAGGATGCTGAAGGCTTTGTTGCCATGTATCCAACTTTTCATCAGGTTACCGACTGCAGAGAGAAAGCTATTTTCTGTGAAATAATTGTTAGTCATTTCGTTAAAGACATTTTTCATTTCACTTCCGGCTTCGCTCAAATCATTCCAGATATCTTGATCTTCATAGGGATTATCTTGTTGGGCCATGTTTGCCAATATGTTTTTTCTTATTTCCGATATGGTTGGGTCTTGTTTGTTGGCTTCTCTTCCTAAAGTGGCCATCCGTAAGCTATCTTGTCTTGCCAAAGTCGTACCAATTTCTTTCATCAGACCTCTCCAGTCATCAATCTCGCCGTTTTTTGCTTTTATTTTTTGTTTAAGCTCCTTTTTTATTTGTTTGCTTATTTCTTTTTTTAGCTCATTGGGGTCTTGATTGCTGAATTTTGCATCGATTTGTGCTTGTATTGATTCTGATAAACTGTGAGTTTGGGCCCACTGTGCACTGTCTGCATAGGTAATACTTTGTCCTAGATAATATTTGGTACAACTGTCTGATGTCTGTTCCTGTTGGTACTTGATGTCGTCCATCAGGCTGGCGATAGTAGGCTCTTCTTCCATTTCCTTTTCCGATAGTTTTATCGCTGCCGGGTCAATGAGTTGTACGCCCATGATGTATAGAGCAGCCAGAACGAACAAGGTTTGAAATGGTTTATAGTAATGTACACGTTTTCCCTTCAGATAATCCCGTATCATGTATCCTGGTCGGTAGAGTAGTTCTATCAGGTTACGGCTGAAACCATGGTCTATGTTAAAGAACCCACTTAAAATATTCTGAAAGGCATTTCGTATGGTAAAACGTGGCGTGTGGCGGTTTTGTCCGCAATGGGGACAATAATTTCCTTGAAACGTGTTTCTGCAGTTCTTACAGACGCAACATGTCGGATTTTCTTTTATTTCATGTTTCCCTCTTATTTGTTTTTGATGGAGCAGTTTGTAGAAGGCTACTATTTTTTGGGGAAAACAGGAAGAATAAAAGAACTTTTCCGGAAAATGTTTGTCTGGTTCGTAAGGGGTGAATTTATGAATTAATGGAAGTAACGAAAGATTGTCTAGTATTTGCCGGTGTGGGTAGACCATCAGTTCTTCGCGGGTTGTCATGCCATTGAGCACACCTACGAAGTCTACTTTGGCTGCTTGGGCGGTTTCTGCGTCCACTGTGCTGTCACCGATGTAGAGTGTTTCGCTTTTCCGGCGATGCAGCCGGCGTAGTGCTTTTTTTATACCTTGGGGATCTGGCTTGGCTTGCTTTACATCCTCTCCTCCGATAATAATGTCAAAAAAATCTTTCGGAAAATGTTGGTCTACCATTTCGCGGATACGAAAACGGAATTTAGTGGAAATGATACCTATTTGGGCACCTTGGCTTTTCAGTGTTTTCAGCACGGTAACCGTTTCAGGAAAAAAGAAAGTGTTGACAGTCATGTATGTATCTGCTTCCTTTACATATTCTTTTTTATATTCGGCTAATGTTTCGGGAGTAGTGATTCCGCTCAAAATACTGAATGAATCTTCCAGTGTTTTTCCAATGGTGCGTTTTATGGCTTCATCACTGATGCCCGTATGCCCATGGCGTTCCAGTACATTACGAAAACAGATAACGATGCCGCGTGAAGAATCGGCTAGTGTGTAATCAAAATCAAAAAGGTATGTTGTGTATTTCATTCTTTCAAATTAAATTCATTTTAGTGTAATGAATATATTGTCCGCAAGGATCTTGTCAAGGACGGCCTCCACTTAACCAGTGTTTACGGTAATAATCTTCATTCAGGCTGCTGATTATGACTCCCCGGCTGGTACTGGCATGGATGAACTTATTATCTTTCAAATAAATACCTACATGACTGGCAATCCGTTTTTTTCTGCCGTTATGGAAGAATACCAAATCTCCTTCGCGCAAGTTTCTCTTACTTACTTTATGGCAATCTTGGGTACGTTGGTCATCCGAATTACGTTTCAATTTTTTGTGGTATACCTTTTTATATAAATGTGAAGTCAGTCCGGAACAGTCCACTCCCCGTTTGCTGTTACCACCGCCACGGTAGGGGACTCCCAGCCATGCTGCTGATTCTACGTACAGTTGGTGATTGTCTTTCATGTCAATATCCATATTCAGACGGATGGAGGCACGCGCCAGTTCTTTGTAGTTATAACGTGGGGCAGAGGTACCGCATGAAACCAACAACATGGCCAGTGTACCTAATACCAGCAAATGGAATAGTAGTTTTTTCATTCTGTTACATTAAAATAGTCCTCTAATTCCTTTTCGGCGGAATTCCCTTTATTGTCAATATCTCGGATAATCTTTCCGTTTTCCAACAGAGCGATGCGTGGGCATATATCTACTGTGTGGTTCAGATTATGGCTGGATACCAGTATGGTGGCTCCGGTTTCTTCATTATAAGCTTTCAGTAAATGCTTGATAATGGACTGCGAACTAGGGTCCAGAAAGTTGAACGGTTCATCTAGAACCAGTACCTGCGGTTGGTGCAGCATAGCCGAAATGATACCTATTTTCTGTTTGTTGCCTGCCGAATAGTTACGAATCAGTTTTTTTTGTCCGATGACTTCGCCATTCATAAAACGTTCAAACCTAGCGACACGTTTATCTACTTCTTCTTTTGTTAGTCCGTACATTTTTCCTACAAAGTAGAAATATTCTTCGGGGGTAAGATAATCTATCAGGAAACCTTCGTCAATGAAAGCTCCCGTTATATTTTTCCATTCCTCACTCCGGCTCACATCGATGTTTCCGATATGTACACTGCCTCCGTCGGCTTTCAGCAAGTCCAGCATCAGGCGGAACAGGGTCGTTTTTCCTGCTCCGTTATTGCCCACCAGTCCCAACATGTTACCGCTTTGAATGGAGTAATTTTCTATGTCTACAGCCACTTTCGGGCCAAAGTTCTTTTGTAATTGGTTTATTATGATATTCATACGCAATTCGTTTTAACGTGAGTCACGGAAGCCTTCCATATTCTCATAACGGCGCTTCATGAAACGGTTATAGATATTTTTTATCCAAATATTGTGGGTTGCAATCAGTAACAACCCTATAATCATCATGATGATGCAGGCTGTATCCTGTTCAAAGAAAGCTGTCAGAGCTTTGTTGATAATCAAGGGCAGGAAAAAAGCACATGAGATGATAATGGTCTGGAATAAGGAACTTCCCCGATTGCTTCGCATGACATTGGCGTTTAACGGGAGTGTCTTTTTATTGTACACAGCCAGTTGCAGCATCATGGCGAATACGAATCCTGTTGTAAACAGCATATAGGATAGAGCCATGAGGAAGGGTATCTTGCCCTTAGCTACAGGGATCATCATAATCAGGAAAGGGATGAACACGATGATGCAGTTCAGGTAATACGTGGCACGAAGCAAGTTATAGATAGATTCCTTACGGCTCATAAGACCATCCAGATAGTTGCCCTCAAAAGACATCACTTGCCCCAGGGTCATGATACTTAAAATGGCAAAATTGTATATGCAGATAAAATTTATCATTCCTGTTCCGTCATACACATCCGTGAAGGCAATCAGTGCCGAAAAAGCCAGCATGATGATAAATCCCATGCGGAATTGTGTCTTTACGGTTTTGTTACGGAAACACAGTTTTAGTTCCAGACGTAGATATTCACCTACGTCACCATAGCGGTCCAGGAATTTATATTCGGATACATGCTTCATCTTGGTGTCTTCCACTTTGGCTATTTCATTATAGATGAAGTGTAGCTGTAGCTTGCGATTTACTAGCAGAAGTAACAGAATGGCTGCTATGACACCTAGAAAGGCGAGTATGTTTCCTTCTATAAATCCTTCTCCCAAATTCATCATGAACGTGGAAACCGGGTTTCCTTCGGGAATAAATTCAGTTCCCGCTAATAATCCGTATACTCCGATCGGGAGAAGTATATAAAGCAGTTTCTCATTCAGTAAAGTTTTGCATATCAAATACCAATAACTGTTCATAACCATCAGAAGCCAAATGCCGCACAGATAGCATAGGATGCCCGTGAGTCCGTAGAAACGGATAATCGTAAGCAGAGCAAAAGGTATGATCAGGAAAAACCAGAAGAAATTGTAACTGCTGATTCCAGATTGTAGTAACAGGGTATCCACCAGCTTATTCTTTTTTACCGGCATAAGCAGATAGGGCTTGATCTCTTGCGACATGGCCGGTTGGAGCATGAAGCGTAACAGGAAATCAAGTATCAGAAGATAAATCAATCCTTGGTTCATAATATGGTAAGGTTCCATGCTGGGAAAGATATCTTCAAAAGCAAAGGACAGCATGACCCCGATAAAGATGAGGTATGCTGCCCAAAAAGCGACCATAAAGTAAATTAAAAACTTGGCGAAGCGGTTCCTGTCAAATGCAGGATTCCGCTTGGCCGCAAGTTTTTGATTCTGTCTTATAATAGATAGAAGCATAGGCTTGGATTATTTTGTTTCTTCCGAGGTCATGCTTACTTCTACACGGTTATTCTGTTCCAACAAGGCTTTGGTAAATTCTTGCAGATCTTTAGCAGTAATGCTGTTTACGGTATTTGTGTAGCCGGTGTTCATGTCTGTCCCTTCCCAGAAATATTCACCCAGTATATTTACCCAATAACTGTTTTCTTTGGCATTTTCCTTGTATTTCTTCAGCATGAATTCTTTTACCTTGTTCAAATTTTCGGCAGACGGTCCTTGGTCGACAAACTGATTCAGTTCATTCAAAATGATATCCGTCATTTTGGCACGTTTGGCAGGATCGGTATCGAAATAGATTTGCAGAACCGCTTTCTCTTTTGGATATTTGGTCAGACTGCCGAATGCGCTTACTCCGTACGTACCGCCTTCTTTTTCACGCACACTTTCGGTATACATGATATTCAGTATCTGTGAAAGCATACTCATCATGATTTGGTTTTTCAGAGTATATGCACATTTACCATTGTTGATAACCAGTACAGAGGCTTTGGGCGTTTCCAGTTTTTTTGCTGAAAATGTTCTTATAGTCACCTTGGCGCATATCAATGTGATTGTCACGGAAGGTTTCCTTGCGGTTGACAGAAGGCAAAGCTCCCAGATAAGTTGCAATTAACGGCTCTACTTCTTCCGGTTTGATGTTTCCTACAAAGATGAAAGTAAAGTCGCTGGCGTCTTTGAAACGGTCTTTGTACATCTCCATAACTTTGGTATAGTCAATCTTGTCCACCATATCGGCTTTCATACGGATAGTACGCGGATGTCCCATATAGAGGGCTTTTTGCAACGTATCCTGTAAGGCAGTCATGGGGTTGGCCTCTTGATTTGCCAAAGATGCTTGCAGACGGTTCTTGAATGAAGTGAATGCATCATTGTCCATTCGTGGAGCCGTGAATGACAAATAGACTAATTGCATCAAGGTCTCAAAATCTTTGGGTGAGCAGCTTCCGCTCAGCCCCTCTGTATTGCCACCGACAGAAGCACTTACACTCGCTTTTTTTACCTGCCAATACTTTCTCCAGATCAACATTGCTGAAGTTACCCAAACCGCCGATACTTGCCACATCATTCATGACATTGATATTGATAATTTCATCATTCGGGAACAAGGAACTGCCACCCGGACTGAAAGCTCTCATTCTGATTTCATCCGCTTTGAAATCGGTCGACTTTAAGATAACGCGTACTCCATTGGATAGAGTCAGGATAGTAGAACCGAACGGACCATTTTCCTGTTTTGTAATCTTTCCACCTTGGGGCTTTTCAGAAATCAAAGGTTCATCAGAAACTTTGTCTTCATAAGCAGTCAGTGTTTCAGCTTTTACCTTATTGACAGCAGCCAAAATTTCTTCCTTGGATGGAACTTTTAATCCTTCCTTTTCTGGGAAGAATACATTTACTACCAGATTGCTGTCGGTAACCAAGGCCGGGATCAGACTGTTTACCATTTCCACAGACAGGTTGGGGACGATCTGATTCATAATGGCATATTCATTTTCAATACCTGGAATCGGTTCGTTGTCAATGAAGTGGCGTACATATTCATCCACGTATGCACCGTTTTTCACTTTATTGCGTTCGTTGTATGCAGATTCTAGCATACGCAGATAATCCGCTTTGGCGCGGGCATATTCGGACGCGGTGAAACCAAATTTATGGACCCGTTCAATTTCGCGTACAATGGCAGTTATTGCACTGTCAATTCCATCTTCTTTGCTTGCTACTATTCCTGTAAAGGCATCTTTTGTTTTGGAAATCAGGAATTCTTGGTCGCTGACTTGAGCGAAGATGAAAGGAGGATTGGCTGTTTGGGTCAGTTCGTTCAGACGGGCGTTCAACATATTTTCTATCATGGATTTCATGTAGTTCACTACCAGATAATCCATGTTTCCCTTTTGTTCATTAGGAATAGCTTCATGTTTGTAGCATAAATAAGCTACTGGGTTTGCCTGTTCTTTATCTGTTTCTATTGCTACAATAGTTTCCTTATTGTCGGGAACTTGGAAGTATTCTCGTTCTGCCGGGTTGTCTGGCATTTTAATAGGAGAGAATATCTTCTTAATCTTTGCCTCAATCTTGTCTACATCTATATCGCCTACTACGACAATACCCTGTTGGTCCGGACGATACCATTTTTCATAATAATCGCGTAATGCCTGATAAGGGAAATTGTCTACTACTTCCATAATGCCGATGGGAAGCCTATAGGCATATTTACTTTCCGGATAAAGGGTAGGGAGGGCTTTTTCGTACATACGCATCATAGCGTTTGTGCTGGTACGCCATTCCTCATGAATCACACCGCGTTCGCTGTCTATTTCCTTAGGATCCAGTGTCAGGTCGTCGGCCCAGTCATGCAAAATCAGCAAACAAGAATCTACAACGCCGTCACGTATCACGGGAACATTGGAAATATTGTATACGGTTTCATCTATGCTGGTATAAGCATTCAGGTTTTCACCGAATTTCACCCCTATGCTTTCCAGATATTGGATGAGGGTTTTGTCGGGAAAGTTTTTAGTCCCGTTAAAGCACATGTGTTCTAAGAAGTGTGCCAAGCCTCGCTGGTTGTCTTCTTCCAAAATGGAACCTACTTTTTGAGCGATGTAGAAATCGGCTCTTTTTTCCGGGAGTTCGTTGTGACGGATGTAATAAGTCAATCCGTTGTCCAATTTACCGATGCGAACGTTAGGGTCCGTCGGGATGGGAGGCATTTGCTGTTGTGCAAAGCCCACCGACACGCTGCCTAGAATAATCCAGGCAGCTGCCATCTTCCTTAGAAAATGTGTCATAGTGTTTGTTGTGGGGTTAGTTTGTTTTTATTATAATAAGTCGTTGGCAGATAGGTATCTTTCTGCTTCTATGGCAGCCTTGCAGCCACTTCCGGCAGCAGTGATAGCCTGACGATAATGCGGGTCGGCCACATCACCGGCAGCGAACACACCGGGAACCTTCGTACGCGGAGTACCTGCTTCTGTTATAATGTAGCCTACTTCGTCTGTGTCCAAATAATCCTTGAAAATGTCTGAATTGGGTTTATGGCCGATAGCCAGAAAGAATCCGTCAATAGGCAAGTCATAACGTTCTTCGTTGCATTCACCCTGACGCTTTACCAAATGAACACCTTCTACGCCATTCTCTCCGTATAAGCCGACAGCGTTGTGCTCGAACAGTACCTTGATGTTAGGATGGTTCATAACACGTGCCTGCATAATCTTGGATGCGCGTAAGAACGGTTTGCGTACAATCAGGTAAACCTGTTTGGCCAGTCCTGCCAGATAGACAGCCTCCTCGCAAGCAGTGTCACCGCCACCTACTACAGCTACGGTTTTCTTGCGATAGAAGAAACCGTCGCAGGTGGCGCAGGCGCTTACACCCATTCCGGCATATTTCTGTTCGTCTTCCAGACCTAGATATTTGGCGGTGGCACCTGTGGATATAATTACAGTTTCTGCCTCAATCACTTTTTCGTCATCAATGGTGATACGGTAAGGACGTTTGCTCAGGTCGGCGGAGGTTGCAATGCCATTGCGGATATCCGCGCCGAAGCGTTCTGCTTGTTTGCGCAAGTCCTCCATCAGTTGGGTACCGCTGATACCTTCGGGATATCCGGGGAAATTTTCCACCTCGGTAGTGATGGTCAACTGGCCTCCGGGCTGTAGACCTTCATATAAGACCGGGGCGATGTTGGCACGTCCTGTATAAATGGCGGCGGTGTAGCCGGCAGGACCTGAGCCGATGATAAGGCATTTAACTTTTTCTGTACTCATAATACTTATTTCTTTACTTAATTTAATTTGATGAATATTATATTATCTCTCTATCTTGAACTCTGCTTGTTATCGTAAGTCTATCACTTCGGCATTTGGGAATTTCTTTTTATCAAACTTGAATGTCGCATTGTCCAGCGGCTGGTTGGTTTGGTAAGAAGTGACGATAATCTCATTTGCCGATTTATTACTTTGTTCTACCTTTATATATAAAGGCTGATATGTTTGGGAAACGAACAAGGTGATGGATGTGATATCCTGTTTATTCTCCGGAGTCAGTATCACTTCAAACCCCTGTTTGCCGTTACGGCTTTTGATCCCTGTATACTTATAATTATATCCGCTTTTGTAAATGGATAACAGTGCATAAGGATTGATGGTTTGCAACTCTTCCGGGGTAGGATTGCTCACATTCACTTCTTCGCTGCTTTCCAGATAACTCCATTGCGTTGTTCCGTCAAACCAGCTTTGTATTCCGCCACTGTTCAGATAGAACCGGTTGCCTTTTAGCAATAAGGTTCCATTGCTTGTCCCTCCAAAGGTGGCACGGATGCCTCCGGCCTGTTGCAGGGCATTGGCGGTTTTGTCCAATATCTCCCGTGCCTGTTTGTCCTTTTGTGCGGATAGGCTGACTGAAAGGAAAAGGATTAATACCAGTAAATATGTTCTTTTCATTTTTATCATAACATTATTAAACAACTTATTGTTGCAGATTGTTCAATTTCATTTCCAGGTCTGTTTCATCCATGCAGAGTACGTCACGCGCCTTGCTTCCTTGAGTGGGGCCAACAATTCCAGCTTTTTCCAGTTGGTCCATGATACGCCCCGCACGGTTATAGCCGATAGAGAACTTGCGTTGGATTAATGAGGTAGAGCCTTGCTGGTGAATCACGACCAGTCTGGCTGCATCTTCAAACATAGGGTCTAACCGGTTCATGTCTACTTCGCCAACGCTGCTTTCACTCTCTTCGCCTACATATTCGGGCAACATGAATGCGGTGGTGTATCCTTGTTGTTTACTGATGTAATTGGCTATTTTTTCCACTTCAGGAGTATCCACGAATGCACATTGCACACGTACCGGATCATTACCTTGCAAGTAAAGCATATCTCCCTTACCAATCAGCTGTTGTGCTCCCGAACGGTCCAGAATAGTACGTGAGTCCATCATGGCAGCTACACGGAAGGCAACACGTGCCGGGAAGTTAGCTTTGATAGTACCGGTAATAATGTTCGTTGTCGGACGCTGGGTCGCGATAATGGCATGTATGCCTACTGCACGTGCCAACTGGGCGATACGGCAGATTGGTAATTCCACTTCCTTACCCGCAGTCATAATCAGGTCACCGAACTCATCAATGATAATCACTATGTAAGGCATGAAGCGGTGTCCTTTTTCCGGATTCAACTGCCGGTTGATGAATTTCGCGTTATATTCCTTAATATTACGGCAACCGGCTTTACGCAGCAAGTCGTATCGGCTGTCCATCTCTATACATAGTGAGTTCAAGGTTTGTACCACTTTGGTAACATCGGTGATAATCGCGTCTTCTCCATCCGGCAGCTTGGCCAGAAAATGCTTCTCAATCGGAGCATAGATAGCGAACTCCACCTTCTTGGGGTCTACAATTACAAACTTAAGTTCTGCCGGATGCTTCTTATATAATAAAGAGGTCACGATGGCATTCAATCCTACGGACTTACCCTGTCCGGTAGCGCCGGCTACCAACATGTGGGGGGCTTTTGCCAAGTCCACCATAAAGACTTCGTTCGTAATGGTCTTGCCTAATGCCACAGGCAGCTCATAGGTGGTTTCTTGGAACTTTTTGCTGTTCAGGATGGATTTCATCGGTACAATGCGCGGATTGGCATTCGGAACCTCAATACCGATAGTGCCTTTGCCCGGTATCGGAGCAATGATGCGGATACCCAGTGCCGACAAACTTAATGCGATATCATCCTCCAAGTTCCTGATTTTAGAGATACGTACCCCCTCTGCCGGAGTAATTTCGTATAATGTGATGGTAGGACCTACACTTGCCTTGATGGAACTGATTTCAATACCGAAGCTACGTAAAACCTTGATGATGCGGTCTTTGTTGGCGTTTTGCTCTTCCATGTCAATATTAGGACCATCATCTTCATATTCATTTAGCAAATCCAGACTAGGGAATTTGTAGTTTTCCAAATCCAGACGAGGGTTGTATGGTGGAAGTACGGGACCTTTGTACGCCTCGTCTTCTTCATTTGTTTCTTCACTGATTGAAAAATCAGGTTCATCTGTATTTTCAACTTCCTCTTCTTCGTTTGTGTAGGCAGGTTCTTCTATCACTGCCGGTTCGGTAACCTGCTTGCTCTCAAAAGGGAAGGGCACTTGTTCTTCCACTTCCTCTTCTTTCTTTGTCGGTTGTTCTAATTCGAAATCTACGATAGCAGGACCGGGATTAGAGAATTCTTTCCTGGATTCTTCCTTCCGGGGAGCTTCTTTAATCGGATTTTCTTCAGTTGCAGAAATTGTTTGATCCTCTTTTTTCTTTCGTCTGAAGCTGGGACGCAGTGCTTTACGGATAACCAGTATGGTTTCGTTACTTAAATAGATAAAGAACAATAGTGCCGCTATGAACAGCAATAATCCCAAACCTGGAATCCCAATTTGTGAAATCAGCCAATTGCTTACATTATGTCCGTGCAATCCCCCGGATAGATAAAACTATCCCCAAAGGTGCCGTCAAAAATAAATCCCAATGTGATAGAGAACCAGATGAGCAGGATAGAACAGGACATAAACCATTTCCAGATACGGAACTGGTAAGCTTTCATTAATTTCATACCCACTACGGCCAGGAATAAAATGATAAAATAAGCAGCTAAGCCGAAACATTCGTTTATAAGGAATTCGGCAAGTTGTGCACCGCGTGCTCCGGCGTAATTTTTACATGATTGGCGGTTTGCATCAGTTCACCCGGCTGCTGATTATCCAAAATACTTTGGTCGGCGGCCCCCGTAAAGAAGAAAGAGGTAAATGCCAGTAACAGATAAACTGCAAAAATTACACTGATCAATCCGATTACAAAATGTGTGGTTTCGTTCTTTAAAAAAGCGGAGAATCGTTTGGTAGATACCTTTTTAGGCTCTGTCTCCTTATCTGATTTTTTCTTTGCCATAGGTCTTCGTTCTATTTATTATTTCGCAAATGTACATGAAAAACATTAATTATTGCCTTATTTAATCTCTTTTTTCTTAACTTTGCGATTCAATTTTAATGTTTATGGAAAAGTACAGTCAGGTGATATTTGACAAAAATACAGTAGAGTTTGTAACGGTAGCCGCCGAATTTTGTGGCTTTCTGGAACGTGCCCGTGATATGAAACGCTATGACTTTGTAGATACCGCCTTAAAAATACTTCCGTTGCTTTATTTGAAAGCGACTTTGTTGCCTCCGTGTGAGCCGATAGGAGAGGACGAACCCGAAACCTTCGTTACTGAAGAAGATTATGAACTGATACGTAGGGCTATAGCCGGTGTGTTAGGAGCCAAGGATGATTATCTGGAAGTGTTCTTGCCGGATATGGTGTACAGTGACACGCCCATCAAAAAATGTATTTCAGAGGATTTGGCAGATATCTATCAGGATTTGAAGGACTTTATCAGTGTGTTCCAACTGGGACTGAATGAGACGATGAACGATTCTCTAGTGGTCTGCAAGGAACATTTCAGAGAGTTTTGGGGACAACGGCTGGTAAACACTATGCGTGCTTTGCATGATGTGAAGTACAGCCCTGCCGATGATGGCGAGGAGGAAGAAATGGAAGATGAGAATTCATTATTATGAAACAAATAAAGAAAACGATTACTAAAGCCGAGATAGCAGCAATGCCCAAGGTGCTTTTTCCGGGACGCATCTTCGTGATTTATACCGAGAGTGAGGCCGAAAAAGCGGTAGCCTATTTGAAAGATCAACGCATAGTGGGAGTGGATACGGAAACACGCCCTTCTTTTAAACGCGGTACTACCCATAAGGTAGCTTTGTTGCAAATATCTACGCAAGATACCTGTTTCTTGTTTCGCCTGAACCGGATAGGTATGCCCGATTCTCTGCAAGAGTTTTTGATGAGCGATACCTTGAAGATAGGTTTGTCTCTGAAAGACGATTTTAACTCGTTGCGGAAACGTGAGGATGTGCATCCCGACCGGGGAAACTGGATAGAGTTACAGGACTATGTAGGACGATTCGGCATAGCTGACCGGAGTCTGCAAAAAATCTTCGCCAATTTGTTTGGCCAGAAGATTTCAAAAAGCCAGCGTCTTTCCAATTGGGAGGCGGAGGTGCTCAGCGAGGGACAGAAACTATATGCAGCCACGGATGCGTGGGCTTGTGTGGAAATTTACAATTGCCTGACGGAATTGGAACGTACGGGCGGTTATGAGATAACAGAGGAAGAACCAATAGAAACAACAGTAAATACAAATGGCTTATAAGAAAGTATACCTGAAACCGGGTAAGGAAGAGTCGTTAAAGCGTTTTCATCCGTGGGTATTCTCCGGAGCTATCCAGCGCATTGAGGAGAACCCGAAGAAGGCGAGATAGTGGATGTGTACACTTCGAAGAAAGAGTTTATAGCTTGCGGGCATTTCCAGATAGGAAGTATTGCCGTGCGCGTGCTCTCTTTCAAGGAAGGTGAGATTGATCATGAATTTTGGAAGCATAAACTGGAAGTGGCATACGATTTGCGCCGCAGTTTGGGTTTGGCCGGTAATCCTGCAAACAATACTTACCGTCTGGTTCATGGCGAAGGAGACAACTTGCCGGGCTTGATTATTGATGTATATGATCATACAGCTGTGATGCAGGCACATTCGGCCGGAATGCATGTTTACCGTATGGAGATAGCCGATGCCTTGTCCGAGGTGATGGGGGATGTAGTCCGGAACATTTATTATAAATCAGAAACCACATTGCCTTTCAAGGCGGATTTGGGACCGGAGAATGGTTTTATCAAGGGGGAAGCTCCGAAAACATAGCGATGGAATACGGCTTGAAATTCCATGTGGATTGGCTGAAAGGTCAGAAAACAGGCTTTTTGTGGATCAGCGTGAGAACCGCCATTTGTTGGAGCGTTATGCCAAAGGGCGTAATGTATTGAATATGTTCTGCTATACAGGAGGCTTCTCTTTCTATGCCATGCGTGGAGGCGCGAATCTGGTACATTCGGTAGACAGTTCGGCAAAAGCTATTGATCTTACCAATATGAACGTGGAATTAAATTTTCCGGGTGATACCCGTCATAAGGCGTATGCTGAGGATGCTTTTAAATACCTGGATCGTATGGGGGATCAATATGATTTGATAATTCTTGACCCTCCTGCATTTGCCAAACACAAGGATGCTCTCCGCAATGCATTGCGCGGCTATACGAAATTGAACGCTAAAGCATTTGAGAAAATCAAACCGGGAGGCATTCTGTTTACTTTCTCTTGTTCGCAGGTGGTGGATAAGGTGAATTTCCGTAATGCGGTATTTACAGCTGCCGCACAAAGCGGACGTAGTGTGCGTATTCTGCATCAATTGACCCAGCCGGGAGATCATCCCGTAAATATTTACCATCCTGAAGGAGAGTATTTGAAAGGGCTGGTGCTGTATGTGGAATAATTTGATTCGTTTGTATAATCATATGTAGTACAAAGGCGTTTTTACAGAATTTGAAACTGTAAAAGCGCCTTTAAAATTTAAATGATGTTAATTGAAAGCAAATAATTGTAGTGTTGTTATGTTTGATAACATAAAACTATTTATCTTTGCACTGTGTTTTTCATGGTATTAGATTTAAGGTTAATGAAGATTGGGTGTCTGGGATAGATACCCTTCTTTTTTTATATATATGATATAGGCCGTTTTTTAGGCTTCTTCTTCCTGAAAAAGATTTTGCTCTGTTTTTTCTTTCACTTCTTACATTTTCTCTTTTGGGGTGACAGCCCTCTGTTGGTTCTTCTTCAATGCTGGCGGCATAGTTCGTTCTGCCTGGGTTTAAAGCTTTATATACGCTCTCCTAAGTCTTTTCGGGCTGATGATTAAGGGGATTTGTATGCTTATGTAGTACAGACTCCGGCAGTGGACTGTACAGTCGCCTATAGTAGACTGTATAGTCTATTCCAATCGTCTGTACAGTCCACTGCCGGAGTCTGTATTAGGTGGCTGGAAGAAAAAGCTTAATGTAACAGAAGAAAATGCTTAGATGACGGGTTATAACATCTTGGTAATTATAGTGTTGGTATAAACATGAAAGTAGTATAAATGGGTTGCCTCAATCATGAAGCTCACGGTGGCGCGTTATATAGAAACAGGAGGTGCTGAAGTAATTTCTGATATATTTTAACTGTGCCAGTACAGGATATAATTTTCGTGGCCGCAGATGGAACTTTTGTTGGTAGTGTGGGTTGATGAACCATAATTGTCTGTCGGTTATTTCGTATCCATACTTTTCAGCAAGTTGTTCAAAGGTGTCTATGGTCATGCGGCAGCGTTTGATGTCTGATAATTCTTCAATACATGATGGCGTTTCATGGAAACATCTGAGCAGAAACCGATAGAGTATACCGGGACATAAATGAATGAAAGGGAGAGAGGAGACGAACCGGTTGTGGCAAATTTGCTGATGTCCGCCAAATGGCATTTGCCAAGACGGGAATCCCAGAATATGATGCCTCCCTTAGCTAGAAGAGGAGAGAGGCAACGGAAGAATTCTTCTTTGTTACTGATGTGTTCAATAACATCGTGTATCAGGATGAGCTGGTAACGGGAAGCTGAGGAAAAGTTGAAGAAATCCGTTGTGGTGAATTCTCCTTTGTAGCCGGAGGCGGCGAAGAAGGTTTCTGCCTGGTGTATGCGACTGGCTGCACGGTCTATTCCTGTTACCTTGCAGCCTAGTTCGGCAAAGGGAAGCAGGTTGCCTCCTTCTCCGCAACCTATTTCCAGTATGTGGGTGGAAGGGCTGAGGGAGATAAATTGCTTCACATAGTCTATATAGAAACTACGGGACGTATTCGCCAGCTCGTTAAAATAACATTGTCTGTCTTTATGTCTTTTTTTTTGCATGGTTGTTTTTTTTTATCTTATAGATACAAGGATGGACAAAAGACTGCATGAAGTTTCCTTAATAATTCCAGCGCACCCCCAATTGCAGGTTGAAATGGAGCGGGTGTTTGTCACGTATGGTGTTTTTAAAGCTGCCGTCCTTGAAATAAAAAAACTGTTCCGGGCTCTATGAAAGCACCTAGGGTGGGATTTATATTATATTGTATTCCCAATGCGGCGTGTAGGGAGAATTGGAACGGTTTTATTTTCAGATTCTCTGTACTGGAATAGATTTTCTCTTTCTGAACGATGAAATCTTGTTCCAGTTTACCCGAAACGGATTTGTCTATTGTGCCTCCTCCTGTGGCATAAAAGGAAAAGGTGCGGGTGGTATAAAGCCGGCGGTCTAATTTCACGGACAAGCCTATGTAGTGGAGCTTTTGTCGTTTAACCCACTTGGAATCTTCTCCTATGGAACTCTCGGACGACAGATAGGTGTATTGCAGTCCCGCGCTGACCCCCCAGTGCCTGCTTATAGATTTACGGAGCGAAAGCTCAATGCTGACGGGGGAGATTATAATGGGTGTATTCTGTCATGGGCCGTCCCGTGTTGTCATTTGCTATTTGTAGTAGAGCTTCGTAAGCTTGTGCATCGGGAAAGTCCGATGGATATTCCTGCAAATAGTCTTTGAAGTCACTCAATACATAATTTCATCCTTATGAGAACTCCCTATGTCTCCCCGGGAAAAAGTTTTGTTTATGAAGCCGGTACTTGCTCCGTTATTGCCGGCAGATATGGCAAGTGCCAAAGTATATCCGGAACGCTTATACGGTAATGCAAAGTGCTTGTGTCCGGAAGGGCGCTTGTGTACAGATTCTGTATCCCGGATTGTATCTTGTACCGGGGGCATACATTCTGTTTCTATATTATTTGCCGTATCGGTGTGGATACTTGTTTGGATTGGCGGTCTTGTCAAGGAAGCTGTCTTTGATTTGGTCCTGTCCTGTAACAGTTTGTTTTCAGGCATAATGGAAAGGCTGCCTGTAATGCTTCTTGGCTGGTATGCCGGTAAGGATACAACAGGTGAGGATGCTTTATGTTTTTCTGTCTGTAAAAATAAAAAGTAGTGGCAAAAGGTATGAATATCAAGAAGAAAACGGCTGCTATACGCATCGTTTTCATCCTTCTTCTCTTATGTAGATAGGGAGTGAAAAATTCCGTTTGAAAATGATTCCAATCATTTCCTGGGAGTGGCTTTTCGTATTCGTTAACCCGTTGTTTCAAGTGGTCTATCCACGGTTCTTCTTCCTGTTTCATAATGATTGTCGAGTTAAGTATTCTTTAATTTTCTGAGCAAGTATACATTTGGCGCGGTACAGTTGTGAGGAGGATGAATGTTCGTTAATGCCTAATGTCTTCGCAATCTCCTTATGAGGCATTTCCTCGAATACGGCCAAGTTCAGTATGGTGCGATAGCCTGTCGGTAATTCAGCTATGAATTTCATCAGGGTTTCAATAGGAATTGAAATCATATCTTCTTCGTCCACAGGTTGCATGTTTTCTTCCAGGTCATCTACAGAAAGGAAAGAGCTGTTTTTCTGTTTGCGGAGATGGTGCAAGGAGGTGGTTACCATGATACGGGTGATCCAGGATCTGAATCCATGCAGGTCGGTGGCATGTAGCTGGCCGATGGCGGAAAACACTTTGACGAATCCATCGTGCATGACGTCCAGTGCCGAATCTTCGCCTACATAGCGATAGCACACTCCATACATTTGGCGGGAGAAGAGCCTGTATATGGTTTCCAAAGCTTCCCGCTTTCCGGCTTTACATCCCTCTATTAGTTCTGTGTCATTCATTCTTCTTTTGTCATGTTATTATATGAAGATACAGGAGAGGGTAAAAGACTGCATGGAAACAGAAGTTTTTCTGAAAATAAATGTAAAAAGAAGATAATTGTCTGCATTTGTTAGGTTAAAACAAAACAGATGAAAAATATGAGAATACAACTTTATGCAACACTGGCTTGCTTTCTTTTAACTTTGGTCACAACTTACGGGCAGGGCTGAAAACCTTATGTGGAAGCAGGGATGAATGATTGTATGGCGAACGTTTCATTGTTTATAATCCGTACTGCATATGGTCCGGAAGCGGAAAAGATAAATCTGCTTGCAGGATTGTTGCAGGAGGCAGGATTACAAGGCGAGATTAAGGTTGCCTGTGGAGTGGAAGCACTAGGTTGTTTGTTTGGGCTTAAGCACTATCAGTCAGTTATTTCTGGATTTTCCTATCATAGCGGGGCAGACAGGAATATCAACCTGTCAATACGCTGGATGGTAAAAAGATGGTTTTGAAAGAGAGGAAGCGACAGGGTAAAAATTGGTTGAAATGGTTGAAAAGTTGGTCATCCTTTGAAAAAGGGAAGGCCGGCTTTTCTTATTTTCCATCGGAGGATTTACATTTGTGGTATTTAAAACCTATAAAATGAATGATATGAAAGGAAAACAGGGTATGGTTTGTATGGGCTTGTTGCTGGTGCTCTCTTCTTGTCACACCGGTAAGCAAATCACAGCTTCTGGATTACAGCGGAAGGATTTTCAAACAGAAGTGAATGGGCAGCATACCGATTTATTTACATTGAGCAACAAGCAGGGAATGGAGGTCTGTATCACAAACTATGGGGCACGGGTGGTTTCTATCCTTGTCCCCGACAGAAATGGAAAACGGGAGGATGTGGTGTGCGGATTTTCCACGATTACTGAATATATGGAGCAACGGCAGAATTTTGGTTCTACGGTGGGGCGTTATATAGGACGTATTCTGAATGCGCGTTTCACGCTGGATGGAGTAGAGTATAAGCTGGTCCCTAACAATGGGAAGTCCGGGCATATATCACATGGAGGGAATCCCGGCTTTGCCGATAGAATATGGAAAGTGGAGCAGGCAGATACACATAGGGCCTGTCTGTCTTATCTTTCTCCTGATGGAGAAAATGGTTTCCCCGGAAACCTGAAAGTGACGTTGGTCTATAGTCTTGGTGAGGATGATAATGCGTTGGATTTGACATACGAGGCAACTACGGATGCACCCACGGTGCTTAATCTTTCCCATCATTCTTTTTTTTTATATTTCGGGAAATTTTACGAAAAGCGTGGAGGACCAGCAACTTTGGGTAGACGCAGATCGTTTTACTCCATACGATGATAAGAAATGTGTTACAGGAGAATATCTTCCGGTGGCCGGTACTCCCTTGATTTTCGTATGCCGCATGCTATCGGAGAATGTATAGATGCGGATCATCCCCAATTGAAGGTGGTAAACGGATATGATCATACTTGGGAATTGAATACGAAAGGAGATGATACAAGGCCGGCCGCCTGGGTGTATGATCCAGCAAGCGGGCGTAAGATGGAGATCTTCACCACCGAGCCGGGAATGCAAATTTATACCGGTAATGGACTGAAAGGAAAATGACAGGTAAAAGGGGAATAGCTTATCCTTTCCGTTCGGCGGTATGTTTCGAAACGATGCATTTTCAAGATAGCCCCAACCAGCCCGGATTTCCTAGTACTGTACTCCGTCCGGGAGAGGTCTTTCGTAGTCATACGGTTTATAAGTTTGAATAATTGGTGCATCCGTCAACTGGCTGATGTGCCAATTAGCGGTGCTATATATGCCCATACGGTTATTGGTATATTGGTAAATTGACATGTCAGCAAATTTTTTTTTCATTTTGATGTAACGTTTCCCTACCTCTATGTGTCATACTGGTGAACATGGAACAAAATAGATTTGAAATAGAGGCAAAACGAATGCGGCCGGCTTTGTTAAGAATGGCTATCCGTTATTTGGAAGACTCCGACGAGGCAGAAGATGCAGTGCAAGATGCACTGTTGAAACTTTGGTTTCTTCGTGACCGTCTGGACCAATACCGCGCGTGGATGCATTGGCTATTGTTATAACCAAGCATTTGTGCATCAACCGTCTGCGAGGCACTCGGATAGAGAAAGTCGATTTGGAGCAGGGCATCAGCATTGGTGGAGGTGAAAATCCTGAAATGAAACTGGTAGAGGAAGAGAATATGCAGGAGATACTGGAAGTAATAGGTACTTTGCCTGACTTGCAACAGTCTATTCTCCGCATGAAGCACCTGGAAGGTTTCGAAGTAGAGGAGATAGCCCGTCTCACAGGAAGTACGCCGGTGGCGGTACGAACCAATTTGTCGAGAGCTAGAAAAAGAGTAAAAGAACAATTTATGATACACAGTAAGGTATGGAATTAGATAAGAGGAATATAGAAGAATACATTAACCGTTTCCTGGAAGGGGAGACCACGAATGCCGAGGAGCAGGCTATTTATCGCTTCTTCCATACAGGGGATGTACCTTCTCATCTGATGGGATATGCTCCGATGTTTGCCTGGTATGAGGGAGGTATGCAGGGAGAACCGGGTATGTCGCAGCCAGACGGTCAGGAGGAGGTTGCCGGAGGGAAGAGATCGGAAAAGGTACCGGTGGTTGGAAAAGAAGGCTTTTATCAGCGTATTCCGGTAGCTGTCTGGAGTGCCGGTATAGCGGCAATGATGGTCATTGCGCTGGGGTTAGGCTTGATTTTCTATTCGGAGAACCAAGCAGGCGGAAGTGGTGAATGGTCGTGCTACGAAGGTAGTTAGGTGGAAGTGGAGGCAAGCGAATTTCGGATGTGAAACAGATTATGCCTTGTATTATTGAAACACTGGAAGAGGCGGAACGGGTGGAGAAACTGGCTCAGGAGCGTGTGGAGGAAATTTGTCGTTCCGAGAAAGAGATAGAAGAAAAGGAATTATTGGTAAGCGAATAAAAAACATAAAAAAATAAGATATGAAAACAAGATTTATTTTAGGAAGTGCATTGGCGGCTGTTTTGCTGATGTGGGGTGGAACAGGTAAGGTTATGGCCCAGAAGAATATTGATAAAATGGCGGCGGAACTGGAAAAACGGGATGATGTGGCTATCAACTCTGTAACGAAACGTGACCCTAAAACCCGCAAAGTGGTGAAGGTGGTGAAAAGTTTCTCGTTAAAGGATGAGAATATAGGCGCAAGGTTGATTGAGGCTTTCGAGAAGGATGAGGAATATGCCGAAACTGCCATCAAGGATATGCCGAAGGGAAGAGGCAAGGCGCAGAAAGCGAATTTTACGTTCATTTATAAGACGGATAATGAGAAACGTACTTACACCCTTAATGTCAAAGAAAGCGGAAGTGTAAGCATGACCGTCATTATCAGTCCGATGAAGGATGGGCAAGAAGTGTGTTCTGTTGTCCTTGACTCGGAATATTGGGATTCGTTCAATGAGCAGATGGCCGAATTAGGGAATAATCTAAGGGATTCCGGTATAGAGGTGCGCCAAATGAGTCGGGAAGAGATGGAGAAGATGCAGGAAACTATCCGCCAGTCATTGAAAGGACTGGATGCTTATGCCATAGCTGAATAGATGATGGCATTATTTTTCACGAACACAAGATAATAAAACACTCTCTTTTAGTTAGATTACAAAAACTTTTTAATTGTCTTGCCTTTCCGGAAGTTGTGAAACCACCGGAGAGGCTTTGTTTTTTAAGATGAATCTCCATGAAAAATCGAATTGTTTTATATCTTTGCAAGTAATATAAAAAACACACATTAAAGAAGAAAGATGAAAAACGAAATTACCGGAATGAGACTCAGACTGATAGTCATGAACTTCTTGCAGTTTGCCGTATGGGGGGCTTATCTTACTTCCATGGGGACGTATTTGTTTAATATTGGCTTGGGGGCCAAGATAGGTCTGTTTTACGCCATGCAGGGGATTGTTTCCTTGTTTATGCCTGCCATAATGGGAATTATTGCCGACAGGTGGGTGCCTGCTCAAAAATTATATGGTTTCTGTCATTTTATGGTCGCCGTGTTTATGGTGGCTGCCGGGTGGTATGGCTATGTGGATGGTGAAGCGGTTAATTTCGGTACTTTGTTTACATTTTATTCTCTTAGTGTAGCTTTTTATATGCCAACATTGGCTTTGACAAATTCGGTAGCCTATACCGCACTGGATAAAGTAAAACTGGACCCTGTCATCGCTTTTCCTCCCATCCGTATTTTCGGAACGATTGGTTTCATCTGCTCCATGTTGCTGACGGATATCTTGGGATTCCAAAATAATTATATGCAGTTTTTTCTTGTGCTTGCTTTGGAGTGATACTGGCGGTTTATGCGCTTACTTTGCCTGAGTGTCCTGTAAGTCGTGGTGGAGAACAGAAATCGTTGGTAGATGCTATGGGATTACGGGCGTTTACACTGTTCAAACAGAAAAAGATGGCTATTTTCTTTATATTTTCTATGTTGTTGGGGGTTTCTTTACAGATAACCAACGGTTTTGCCAATCCGTTTCTCAGCAGTTTCAAGGGAGTTCCGGAGTATGCCGATACGTTTGGAGTGAATCATGCCAATGCATTGATATCTTTGTCGCAGGTGTCGGAAACATTGTGTATCTTATTAATACCGTTTGTGTTGAAGCATTTCGGAATCAAGCGTGTTATGCTGATAGCCATGTTGGCATGGGTACTTCGTTTCGGATTGTTCGGACTGGGGAATCCTGGGCCGGGTGTCTGGATGTTTGTACTGTCCATGATTGTGTATGGGGTGGCTTTCGACTTCTTCAACATTTCTGGTTCGTTGTTTGTTAACAATGAAACTGATTTATCCATCCGTTCCAGTGCTCAGGGATTGTTCGTGATTATGACAAATGGTATTGGCGCTACGGTGGGAACGTTGGGAGCTCAGGCAGTGGTAAATCGTTTTGTTGATATGAACAGCAGTGCTCCGCAGATGGAGGGATGGAGCATGACATGGTTTGTCTTTGCGGGATATGCCTTGGCGGTTGCGGTATTGTTTGCTGTCATATTCAAGTATAAGCATCGTCCCGGGCAAGTTTGATAAATTATTTTTTGACCGTTTCCGATGTAGACGGGAATGGTGGAAGGAAAGTTAAATTATGGATGAAATAGAATTGAAGGTACATGATATGTCCTCTACATTGCAGCCGGCGGATGCATATGCGTTGGTGTTGGAAGAAGTGAACGGCAACCGTAAGTCGCCTATTATTATCGGTTCGTTGGAGGCGCAGGCTATTAAGGTGGTAATGATGGGCTATAAGATGCCCAGACCATTGACGCACGATCTTTTTCTGACGGTGACCAAAGAGTTGGGGACTGCTTTAAAGAAAGTATTGATATATAAGGTAAAGGATGGAGTCTATTATTCCTATCTGTTTTTGGAAAAGGAAGGTGAGGTATTTAAAATAGACTCACGTACTTCCGATGCGATTGCGTTGGCTATGCGTTGCGGGTGTCCTGTCTATACTACTGATGAGATTATGGAAAGTGAGCAATTGCATGAAGTTGGGAGTACGGCATTTTCTGTCAATGTAAATACAGTTGATGTGGTGATGCTGAAAGAAGCATTGTCAAAGGCTATAGAAGAAGAGAATTATGAGCAGGCATCCCGTTTGCGTGATGAGATAAAACGACGGGAACAAGAGGAGGAGAATACAATAGCTTGATATATAAATTGAAAAAACAAGAAGAACTATGCATGTTTTTTATACCCCTGATATAGCGAGTAACCTTGAGCTTCCGGAAGAGGAAGCAGGACATTGTTTACGGGTTTTGCGCCTTTCCATAGGCGATGAGATTATGTTGACCGATGGGAAAGGTTGTTTTTACAAAGCTGTAATCAGTGCTGCAAGCGGTAAACGTTGCCAAGTGAAGGTAACGGAAACGATTCCGCAGGAAAAAGGGTGGAACGGTTGGTTGCATATTGCCATGGCTCCCACTAAAAATATGGATCGTACTGAATGGTTTACAGAGAAAGCGACTGAAATAGGCTTTGATGAACTGTCTTTCCTGAATTGCCGTTATTCCGAACGGAAAGTAATCAAGAAGGAACGTATTGAAAAGATTCTGGTATCGGCAGTGAAACAATCGTTGAAGGCGACTATGCCGGTGCTGAATGAAATGACGGACTTTAATAAGTTTGTTTCACGGGATTTTAAAGGGCAGAAGTTCATCGCCCATTGCTATGAAGGGGAAAAACCTTTGTTGAAAGATATATTGCGTTCCGGAGAAGATGCTTTGGTGATGATAGGTCCGGAAGGAGATTTTAGCGAGGAAGAAGTGGCTAAGGCTATAGCGGCGGGTTTTCAGCCTGTCAGTTTGGGAAAGTCCCGTCTTCGCACGGAAACAGATGCATTGGTAGCCTGTCATACGCTGAATTTATTAAACCAAAAATAAGAATATGAGAAAAGGTATTTGGGGATTTGCACTCGTAGCGATAGTGCTTTGCTTATGGCTTCTTGTTCGTCTGAAAGTGAGTATGCCAACGCTATTCCTAAGGATGCGGCAATGGTTATGTCATTCGATTTCAAGACGATGGCGGAGAAGAGCGGCATAAACGGTAAAGGAGGAGAAAAGGTTGTGGCCAAACTGACGGACGCATTGAAAAGCGGTTTGGAGGGTGAAGCTTACAAGACTGCCGAGAAGATTATTCAAAATCCGTCTGAATCGGGCTTGTCTTTTACCGATAAGGTGTATATGTTCATCACTCCTCATTCTAATGCTTTTGCTTTATTGGCGAAAGTGGATGATGAAGGTAAAGTGGAAGCTTTGCTGGAGGCATTAAAGAATGAGCAGATATGTACGGAGTTGAAAAGTGAAAGCGGATGTACATGGACACAGATGGGTACGGCGCTGTGCGCTTTTAATAAGGGGACTTTCTTATTGATGGGTAGTAATAAAGGAGATGCCCTCAGTTTGAAAGGAAGTTTGCTTTCATTGATGCGTCAGGATGCTGAAAACAGCTACGTAAAGACTACAGACTTTGGTAAGTTGGCTTCGGCAAAAGGTGAAGTCGTTACAGTGATGAATATGTCGTTCATTCCTAATGATATTACCATGCAGATGCGTATGGGAATGCCTGCCGATTTGAAACTGGAAGATATCAAATATCTGGTTTCCGCCACTTTCGAAAAAGGCAAAATTGTAGTGGACGTGGAGACTTTGATTGAAAACAAGGATTTGATTGCTATGTATGAAAAACAGTCGGTCGCTTCCTCATGTATTAAAGGAGCCTGTTTAGAGTATTTCCCTGCCAATACGTTGGTTTGGGCAGGAGGTAATATCAATGGAAAGGGTATTTATGATTTGCTTTGCGAAAATCCTACCATCAGGCAAGCGTTGGATAATTCGATGTTACCAATAGATATTGAAGGTATATTCTCTTCTATTCATGGAGATGTTGCGGTTGGCTATAATTCCTTGTCGAATAATGACTTGCTGATTTATGCTGATGTAACGAATAAAGACTTTTGCAGTCCTTCGAAGACCTGAAACCTTTGTTGGCTATGACCGGTGGGCAGATGCAGTTGAACTCTACGGGTAAAGACCAATACGAGTTCCGTATGTATCGCCAAAGCATTTGGTTTGGTGTGAAGGACAATCTGCTTTATATCTCGAACAATGAAAGACTGGCAGATGAGGCAGGCCGCCGTTACGGAGTTTCTTTGCAGAATACTCCTTGGGCCGGACAGGTGACAAAGAACCGTTTCTTTATGGCGTTCAATGCGGCGCAGCTGGTGAAGGATGTTCAGGAGAATCCCCGGTTAACCCGTATGCTGGGCAGCGATGCCGCCATGTTCAATGCCATCCTGGGACCTTGCGACTATATGGATGTGATGGCTCCCGATTGGAAAAGCGCCCAAATGAATATTGTTATGAAAGATAAAGAGGTCAACGTGCTACAGTTGATTGTACGTGGATTGGAGAATTTATGAACACTATAGAATTACAACAGACCCTCCCTGCCGTTTTTGCAGGGAGGGATTCTATTATATCTGATGTCTGGCATCAGTCGTTGACTCTGCAACGTGGGGAAGCTTATTTGGTGGAAGCAGCATCCGGCACTGGGAAATCATCGCTTTGCAGCTACGTATACGGATATCGTAACGACTATCAAGGTATCATCTGTTTTGACGGGAAAATATCCGTACGCTTTCGGTGCGCGACTGGGTGGAGATTCGGAAATGTTCCATCAGTATGTTGTTTCAGGAATTACGTTTGTTTACAGAACTGACAGCGTGGGAGAATGTGCAGTTGAAGAATTCGCTGACCGGATTTAAATCTAAGAAAGAAATCAAGGCTTGGTTTGAACAGTTCGGCATTGCCGATAAATGGGATACGCCAATAGCTAAAATGTCTTTCGGACAACAGCAGCGGCGTGTTGCGTTGGTCCGCGCCCTTTGCCAACCTTTTGATTTTATTTTTCTGGATGAACCTATCAGCCATCTGGATGAGGAGAATGGACGGATTATGTCCCGGATATTGGTGGAGGAAGCGGATAGACAGGGGGCAGGTATCATTGTGACCTCTATCGGCAAGCATTTGGAGTTGAACTACACAAAAACGTTGAAGCTATGAGGTTGGTCTGGAAATTATTACGTCAGCATATCAGTTTTTCACAATTGGCGGGTTTTTTCTTTGCCAATCTGTGCGGTATGGTCATTGTGTTGCTGAGTGTTCAGTTTTATAAAGATGTGTTGCCGGTTTTTACAGAAGGTGACAGTTTCATGAAGAAAGACTATGTGATAGTAAGCAAGAAAGTGAGCACATTGGGTTCTTTTGTCGGTAAAAGCAAGACTTTTTCCGAACAAGACATTGCTGAAATCAGCGAACAGCCGTTTACCAAAGGGGTAGGGGCTTTTATCCCTTCCCAATTTAAAGTGTCGGCAGGCATGGGGATGGAGAACGTGGGATTGCACATGTCTACAGCCATGTTCTTTGAGTCTGTTCCCGATGAGTATGTGGATGTGAACCTGGATAAATGGGAGTTTGATGAATATGAACGGGTCGTTCCTATTATCATCCCCCGTAATTATCTGAATCTGTATAACTTCGGTTTTGCACAAAGCCGGAGCCTGCCGCAATTGTCGGAAGGGGTGATGGGTATGGTTAATTTGGATATACGTATTACCGGTGTGGGGCGTACGGAAAACTTTAAAGGAAAAATAGTTGGTTTCTCTAATCGTCTGAATACGATTCTTGTTCCGGAAACATTTATGACGTGGGCCAACAATGAGTTTGCCCCGGGGCAGAAAAGCGAACCGTCACGACTGATTGTTGAAGTGAACAATCCTACGGACGACCGTATTGCCAGATTCTTTAAAGACAAGGGATATGATACGGAAGATGACAAGTTGGATGCGGGAAAGACTACCTGGTTCTTGAAAGTGATTATAGGAATTGTGCTTTCTGTAGGTTTGCTTATCAGTGTGCTCTCTTTCTATATTTTGATGCTCAGTATTTATTTGTTGCTGCAAAAGAATACATCCAAGTTAGAGAATCTGTTATTGATAGGTTACAGTCCGGCTAAGGTGGCGCTCCCTTATCAAATGCTGACATTGGCACTCAATGCTGTGGTGCTGTTTTTATCAGTGGGAATTGTGATTTATGTGCGGAGTAACTATATGGATATGATAGGAAAGTTATTCCCACAATTGGAAGAAGGAAATTTAGGACCGGCCTTGGTTATAGGTGTTTTGCTTTTTGTGGGTGTATCCTTATTTAATATAGTAGCGGTACGTCGTAAAGTGGCATCTATATGGATGCATAAAGGTTGATAATAGTTATGGTATCTCAGACAGAATTTACGCTTCGTCCCCGTACCAGGGGATTTCACCTGATTACTGATGAAGTGGTACGCAATTTGCCGCCACTTCCCCAAACAGGTTTGCTTTATTTGTTCATCAAACATACTAGTGCGGCATTAAGTATCAATGAAAATGCCGATCCGGATGTCCGTACGGATATGGAATCTATTTTTAATCATTTGATAAAGGAACGTGAGCCTTATTACGAACATACTTTAGAAGGTTGGGATGACATGCCTGCTCATGCAAAAGCAACAATTATAGGCGTCAGCCTCACTATTCCTATTACAGAAGGTCGGTTGAATATGGGTATTTGGCAGGGAATTTACCTTTGTGAGTTCCGCAACCATGGAGGTGGTCGTAAAATTGTAGCTACTGTAATGGGGGAATAACTTTTTCAGATGTTCATCCGGGTTATTATTTATTTAAAAAAATAGATTAATTCCACTTTAATCAGAACTCTTTTTTTAACTTTGTACCAATTCTTGAAAACAGATGAAAATTCATTTGAAAACAAGAAGGAACATATATAATTAAGAGCGTTTAAAATATTACCTTGTCTTAGAAAATCCCCAATTTTCAAAGCTGCACAAGTGTAATACAACAAGCGCTCACGTCTTGTGTTTATACTCCTTAACAGGATTAGTATATTCATAAAGACGTGGGACACTGTTGTTATTATTTGTGCAGCTGGTATGGGGATACCTCTAAGGCAGATAAAATATTAAGCAGGTCCCACGTCTCTTTTTTATGTTTGTACCATAAAAATGAACGGATAAAACTAGCCTGAGTGATGAAAATTATTGTTTGGAATTCGCAGGATAAATGTGTGGCTGATTATCATAAATTGATAAGAGGCTGCGATGTGTTGTGCCTGTTGGATTGCGGGCAATGGACGGTTCCGGTGTATGCACTTCAGATACAGAATGGTCTGTTTCACTGGAAAGATGAGCATGAAGGCCTTTCCTATGATATATTTTATTGCTTGGAGAAGGTGGCGTTTATATGTCGGGATGGTTTGTACAGCGGAGAATCTGTTCTATATAGCATTCATTCCAATATAGGATCTTTGGTAGGTATTCGTTTGCAGGATGATTTTTGGCTGTTTGCCAACCATGAGTCTAATCGGAGCAATGCCTGTCATATAGGTGAGTTTTATTTGCGTGAAATCTCAGATCGTTTCAGAAAGGCAGCTTTTGTAGCCGATTTTAAGGAAAAGTCTTATTCTTGGGCACAGGAAACGATAGGTGGATTATATTGTATCGCTCCTCCCAAAGGATACCACCCGCATACCATCAATTATTTATTTACCATTCATGTGGCCTGTACGGATTTCTATTTGTTGGAAGGCTATAGTAGGGCTTCCAATCAGCCTACTTTCTTTAAATTGGAAATTTAATATGTTCCGGATTATAATTTTTCACTTTTTCCTTTGATAATAAAAGAATTAGTGTATATTTGCACATGAACAGTAACATTTTATAAGGAATTTACGTTATGGGCAGAGAACTTATATTTGACCGGTTTTCGCAGCAGGCTCTCCAGACCTTGCACCGGTATCGTGCCGTTATGTTCAGTCCTACGATGCTCATGTCTTTGGTTGTTTACCTATGATTTTTTTATCCTTAATTCTTACACATTAACATGAGTTTACTATGGACAACAGACCGACTATCGCTGAAGTACAAGAATGGGTACTGAAGCTTTATAACACGTGTGAACAAACCATCACTAGTGAGGAACGTAAAGAACAGCATAAATATGCCGTTATGGTACAACGGCCACAGGACAAAAAGTTCCTGGTGAAGATGCTGGACGAATCTTCTCAAATTCGTGATCGTAAGAAATTGGCAGAACGTATCAAGAAGCTGATAGACCGTTATGGTGTACCTGAGTTCTTGAATAAGCGTGATGCTTTCCTTTTTAAAATGTACCAGGCTTTTGGCCACCATTTTGATTTTATTGCCATACCAATCATAAAGAAGCGCCTTCGTATGGATACTTCTAAAGTGATTCTGGATGAGGCGCGTCCTAAATTAACAGCCCATTTGGCTGCCCGTTTTAAGCAAAAGATTGGTCAGAATGTAAATTTGCTGGGTGAGGTCGTATTAGGAAACGGAGAAGCAGACCATCGTTATTTCCATTATTTAGAAGCTTTGGAGGCTCCCGATATCAATTATATCTCCGTGAAAATATCGGGTATCTACGCACAGACCCATGCGCTGAATTATGAAGAAAGTTTTCCGGAACTGGTGAAACGTATGTGTGCGCTATATCAGAAAGCGATTGATTTTCCTTACGTAGATGAGAATGGTGTAAAACGTTCCAAGTTTGTCAATTTGGATATGGAGGAGTATAAAGATGCTCATTTTACATTGCGCTTGTTTAAAGAAGTGTTGAGCAGACCGGAATTTAAAAACTATTCGGCAGGTATTGTTGTACAGGCTTATCTGCCCGATGCGTATGAATTTCAGACTGAATTGTTGGACTTTGCCAAAGCGCGTATGGCTGATGGCGGTGCGCCATTGAAAATGCGGTTGGTAAAAGGTTGTAATCTGGAAATGGAAACGGTTATCTCTTCTCTTCGTGGCTGGCCTAATCCAGTGAGGACATCGAAAACAGAAGTCGATGCCAATTATTTGCATATTCTGGAACGGGCTTTGTTACCGGAGAATGCAAAAGCCTTGCATGTGGGGGTCGCTTCTCATAATTTGTTCACTATTGCATACGCCTATCTGTTGAGCCGGAAGCTGGGAAGCGCGGAGTACATGACTTTTGAGATGTTGGAAGGTATGGCTGATCATGTATGGCGTGCCCAATCCCAATTGGGAAATCATGTGATTTTATATGCACCGGTGGTAAAAGATGAGCATTTCCTGAATGCAGTATCTTACTTGGTCCGTCGTATGGATGAAAATACGGCTCCGGACAACTTTCTGACCCATTCGTTCAATTTGAAGCCGGGTACGGATACTTGGCGCTTCTTGCAGAACCAGTTTGAGGAAGCTTATAAGATGAAAGATGTTATTACGCATATTCCTACCCGTACACAAAACCGCTTGCATCGTTATACTCCCGTTCCACCAGCTGATGTAATGAAGAATGAACCTGATACTGATTTTGATTTGGCTCAGAACCAGGAGTGGGTTCGGAATATTTTTGCGAAGTGGAAGAAGTCACCGGCGGATTCACCTGAAATCATTCCTTTGCAGATAGGAGCTGAAACGGTGGTTTGTGAGAAGCGTCATAAATATATGGACCGTTGTCAGGATGATGAAGTTTGTGTATGTGAAATGTCACAAGCTGATGCCGGACAGGTGATGAAAATTTTGGAAATAGCCGAAAAAGATCCTGCCGGATGGAGAAAGACCACATTGCAGGAACGGCATAAAATAATGTATGAAGCTGCCAACAGACTGGGTGAGATGCGTGGTGATTTGATAGGTTGTATGTGTGCTGTGACAGGGAAGACAGTGGTGGAAGGCGATGTGGAGGTATCGGAGGGGATCGATTATGCTCGTTTTTATACCACTAGCATGAAGCAGTTTGCGGAATTGCCGGATGTGGATATTGCTCCTAAAGGGACTATTTTGGTTATTTCTCCGTGGAACTTTCCGTGTGCCATACCTATTGGTGGTATTGTGGCAGGACTGGCAGGAGGAAATACTGTGATTCTGAAACCGGCTACTGTTGCCGCTCCTGTGGCATGGTTGTTTGCCAAGGCATTTTGGGATGCAGGTGTGCCTAAAGAGGCTTTGCAGGTTATCATTACAGACCGTGAGGCATTAAAGGTATTGACTACTGCTCCGGCTGTCAAACATATTATTCTGACAGGAGGGACAGACACTGCCCAAAATATTGCACGCAGTAATCCGGCTACTCCATTGTCGGCAGAAACCGGTGGTAAGAATGCAATTATCTTGACAGCTTCCGGTGACCGTGACCATGCTATTATGAATATTGTGGCTTCTGCTTTTGGTAATGCCGGTCAAAAATGTTCCGCATGTTCTTTATTGCTGGTAGAACGCTCGGTCTATGAGGACAAGAACTTTCAAGATAAGTTGAAAGATGCCGCAACTAGTATGAAGGTGGGTAGTGTATGGAATCCTGGGAATGTGGTAGGTCCGATGATTACCAATAAGAATGATAAATTATTGAAAGCTCTGGAACTGGAAAAAGGGGAGTCTTGGCTGGTTCCACCTCGTTTTCTTGATAAGCATAAATATGTATTGGCTCCTACAGTGAAGTGGGGGGTACGTCCCGGCAACTATTCATTCAGAACGGAATTGTTCGGTCCGATGCTGAGCGTGGTTTGCATTGAGAATTTGCAGCAAGGCATTGATTTGGTAAACAGTTTGGAATATGGTTTGACTTCGGGCTTACAGAGTCTGGATGAAGGCGAACAGAAATTGTGGAAAGATTCAATTATGGCAGGTAACCTTTACATCAATCGTGGTATAACGGGGGCCATTGTAAATCGTCAGCCGTTCGGTGGAATGAAATTGTCGGCTTTTGGTGGAGGTGTGAAGGCGGGTGGTCCTAACTATTGTGCTTGTTTTGTAAATATTGCAGATAAGCCAGGCAGTACCACCGACTATACACAAAGTTATGTGAAGGCATACGAGCAGGAATTTGCGCATGCTCGTGATGTCAATAATCTGTATGGCGAGCAAAATGCATTCCGCTATCTGCCTTTAAAGAATATGGTTTTGCGTCTTTTCCCGGGAGATAACAATGAAGATGCAAAGATGATTGCTTTGGCTGCCAGAATTTGTCATACTCCATTGAGTATTAGTTTTGAACCTGGTGATGACCGTACCGCTGCATTGGCTTCTTTGGGATGTCCTTTAAAAGAAGAAGCGTTGGCCGGATTCCTGAAATCAATGAAGAATTATGAACGTATCCGCACTTGTGGGGCTGATATTCCGATGGAAATGTACGAGGAAGCTGCACGTATTGATAAGTATATTGCTACAGCTAAACCGGTGAAAGACGGACGTGTGGAATTGATTCATTACATCAAGGAGCAAAGTATTTCATTTGAATATCATCGTTATGGTAGTATTCTGGAGGTGCCGCCGGTAGAATAACTGTTTATATTATCGGGCGGAAACGTTACTTGGTGGAATGAATATTTTTTCGATCCTCCTTGTTTGTCGGATAAAGCAGATTTGTGTAAAAAACTTAGAAATAAGTAAGAAGGATAATATGGTGTAAAAGCAGTCCGGCATATGGATGAATATCTGTGCCGGACTGCTTTTTTATATTGCGGCGGAAGAAATGGAACTTTTGATAAACCTTTCGGACACACGCTTGTTTATGATAAGTTCATGTTTTTGACATGAGTAACATAAATCTATTGCAAAGACTAATGAAAGAAAATAGACCTCCTTTTTTGCCGTTTTCGCAATCTTGCTTTAATTATTTTAAAGTAAGGGGCTTTATTGGATTTTCGGAATTGTTATCAGAACATTTCATCCTGATTCACAAAGATATATATGTCCCTATTTGCCCGATGCGCATATCTTGGAGTTCCGGCTTCCGGCAGCGACTATAGAGTGTGTTATCAATAAACAAGGTATATGCATTGAGGCTATCATGTTTACCGATTAGTAAGTGCTTAATCTTCCTTTTTCATTTCTTAATAATTAAGCCAAAGCTTGAATGAAGAAAGTTTTTCTTCACTGATGGTGATTTGGGCTTTGTAAGGAGGAAGGACACTGACTACTATCTTGCCATTAAAATAAGGTTCGGCATGGTCTATGGAAGCAATGCTGATAATAATCTGACGGTTGGCGCGAAAGAACTGTTCTGGGTCCAACTGTTCCATTAATTTATTCAGAGACAGGTCGATTATGTGTTCTTGTCCTTTTTGGGTGACGGCAAAAGTTTATTTTATTTTCAGAATAGAAATAGGCTATGTCCGTTACTTGAAGAGACCAGAAACGGTCGGCTCCATAAATAAGGAAGCGTGTACGGTAACGTCTTTCTTTATGTTGCAGGGTATCCAGCAATGTATCCAGATATTCTTGGGGGCGGGAGATTCCTTTGTTTTGTAAAGTTTCGTATTTGATGATGGCATCGAGCAGACGTGTTTCGTCGATGGGTTTCAGTATATAATCTATGCTATTTACTGTAAATGCGCGGATGGCATATTGGTCGTAGGCAGTTGTAAAAATAATTATAGAGGAAGGATGCACGGCCGAAAGGAAATCGAATGCGTTTCCATCTGCCAATTGGATATCGAGGAAGATCAGGTCGGGTTGTGGATTATCTTTAAACCAAGCCACAGCTTCGTCCACACTGCCCGGTATAATGGTCAGTGTCCATTGCGGGCGCAGACGGGTAATCATGGAATGTAACAAACGTGCTGCTGGCACTTCATCTTCTATAATGATTGCGTTTAGTTTATTCATATGCTAAAGGTACTTTTACGGTAAACAAATTGTTTGCTTTAGTGACAATAATTCCTTCGCCGAGCAGTAGTTTGCAACGGTTGGAAAGATTATTCAATCCTACTCCCGAAGAGGTGTCATTACTCTTTTTAGGTTGGATAGGGTTACTTACTGTCAGGTAATAATTTTCAATTTCTATATTAATTTGCATAGGCTTGTTTGAGGTGATGGAATTATGCTTGATGACATTTTCTACCAGCAGTTGCAAAGTTAGTGGCGGGAGCATGGCTTCAGGATAGTCTTCGGGAAGATGACATTTGTAACTGATGCAATTTCCTAATCGGACTTCGTGAAGAAAGAGGTAGGATTTCATAAATTCCAATTCTTCGCTTAAAGGTACCAAGACTTTATCTTGACTTTGAAGGACATAGCGGTAAACGCTGGACAGATGCTTAGTGAAGCGGACTGCATTGGCGGGATTGTATTCTATTTCTGCAATCAGTGTGTTGAGACTGTTGAACAGAAAGTGTGGATTGAGTTGGTTTTGCAGGGCGGTGTAACGGGCTGTGTTATTTTCTTTTTGAAGTTCGGCAGCTTCTTGTTGCAGTTTTAATGTGTTCTGAATAGAACGGTTAGATAAAAGTAGTCCTACAATAACTAACTCCACCAACCATACCAGAAAGAGGATGCGCCAGCCGCCATTTGGGAAAATAAATATGTTGTAGGAACCTACCAGAAGTTTTCCGACAATCAATAAACTATAATTCAAAAGAAAGAACAGAAGAGTTACGGCTATATAAATGGTAATAATTTTCCAACGTTTGCGGATATTCAATGCATATTGACTGTTTGTAAGCATTCGGCCTCGTGCGTGTTTCTCTCCAAGTTATAATAAAGTCAAAAGCCAGACGAAGCATGTCTGGCTTTTGACTTTATTATAGCTTTCCTGTTTATCCTTTCCAATTAAATGGCAGTAAATCGGTGTAATCGTTTTTCTCTTCTCTTTCTTTCTCCTGTACCCTAATCAGCACGTCCTGCATCCATAGTTTTGGGTTCACCTTATTTTCCCTACAGCATCCCATCAGTGAAAAGAAAATTGCCGCTGCATGTGCTGCCTCATGTGATCCGGAGAAGAGCGTATTTTTTCTGTTTAAAGTCAACGGCCTTATAGAACGCTCCACCGGATTATTGTCAATGCAGAACTGTGCGTCATTGACATATCCGGACAGTTGTTCAAAGCGTGTGTACATATAGAACATGGCCTTGGCAATAGGCGATTTATCGACCGTATGTCCATATTCCTCCTTGCACCATTTTTCCAGTTCTTTGATAATAGGGTACGATTTTTCCCGGCGAAGCTTTACCACCGCCTCCCCTTCCAGATGTTCCATTCTGATTTTCTCCTCCACGGCATACAGTCCGCCTATTTTTCCAAGTGCATGCCTTGCTCTGGGAGGGTCATTTCCTTCCGCTTCCACAAAGTTGCGCCTGACGTGCGCCCAGCAAAGCACAGATGCAACTTTCCGGGTAGCGTGTCGAACTTGTCATATACTGCAAAGCCGTCGTCTCTGTACCACCCGGACCTGTCCTGCCAGCAGTGTGTCTATTCCGCTGCTGCCACGGCCCTTGTGATATTCAAAGAAGGGGGTATGGAACCGGGGCAGATAGAAGTTCCACATATACCCGCGGTGAAGAGCACCGGGCCGGTCGCTTTCAAGTACGGGATGGGGTGTCTCATCGGCCATGACGTAATAGCTGTCCTTGACCAGTTCACGAAGTTCATTATAGATTGGTTCCAGACGCTGTGCGGCAGCCATCATCCAGTTACTTACGGTGGAAGGACTCAGATGGATTCCTTCACGCTCAAAGATATCCAGCTGTCTGTGCAGAGGCAGGTGGTCGTAATATTTGGCGGTAGCAATGTGGGCCAGTACACTTTCCGAGGCATTGCTGTGGGGATGTGCCATTACGGGCATGGGAGCGGTTATGATACGACCGTCGGCGAGCCGGTATTTAGGACGGATGATGCGTTTCACATAGAATCGGGCGGGGCTGACAGCATACTGTTCGCTCACTTCCTCTCCCAGCTTCGTCGCTCCCTCCAACGAAAGGCCTTCCGGCATGGGAATGATAATCTCCTCACGGGGAAGGGACGGGTCGATGGGCTTACGGGCGTGGGGAGTGATCTTTTTCGTGAAGCTTTTACGGAAACGATTGTAGCCATTCTCCGATGTGACGGATTTCCCAGCGGTTTTCTGTTCTTCCGCTACCGGGTCATTGACATCGGACGGAGACTCGAAACAGATGCTCAGCTGGCCGGCATCTTCGGGAAGATGACGTTTTTCACTGGATTTACCCCATAAACGGCGTGTCAAGTCAGCCAATTTCCATCTCAGATCGGCAATGACGGCTGTACAGGCCGAGATTTCTTCGACCTGGCGGGAATACTCCTGCAAAGAGGCTTCGTATTTTCTCTGAAGTTCCGCATGCTCCTTTTCAAGGCATTCATGTTCCTTGCGCAACTCTTCGTACTCTTCCAAAGTAAGGGTAATAACCGGTTCTTTCACTGTACATCCACTTTTTATTATGTGGCAAAGTTATCAAAATAAAACTGCACGGCTTATAGAATGGGGAATTACTTTTCAACTGTTTTCCGATACTTTTTAACAGTAAGCAGCTCATTCAGGCGATTCCAGGAAATTTGAAGAAAATCCTTCTTCCGTTCCTCCTTTTTCAAGAGGAAAGAACCGCGATTCAGACGACGGCATTCCAGACGGTATTCGTCGTCGCACCGATAAAGGCTATGCAACCTGCTACGGGAGCGGTCGGGAAAAATATGACAGCTCTGCTCTGACACGCAGGAACCCGTGTGTCGGATGACCTCGCCACAAAGACCGTCAATACCTTTATGGAAATTACAACCTTGGGGATAAAGGTAATAAGACCAAAAAGGACTGCTTTGCGGAAAAGGCCAAGACCTAAAGGGAGAAGTAGGTCCTGAGGGGAATGGATACCAAGGCTGGAAGACGAAACTTTATAACGACGGCCGCCATCAAATATGAAAAGAACAGAATCAAAACGGTTAGACTCGGAAAAGAGAGTACGTAGTTTATCACTTTCGCTAGAAAATTCTAATACTGAACACATAATGGATTAAGATTATAATGAAGCCACAAAGGTAGGAAGGAAAAGAGGGGAAAAAAACACGCACGAGGCCGAATGCTTACGACTGTTTAGCCAGGAACTGAGCCGCAACGTTGAGCAGCCAAGAATATTGAAGGCTGTGATGAAGAAGATAAAAGCACCTTTGGAAAATAGCATATCTGCCACATGGGGTGACAAATCGGAATAATTGGCTAGAAGAAGATAGGAAAATGCTCCTAGTCCGGAGAATAAAAGACCATATAATGTAACATTCCATTTCATGTGAACAAAGCTACAATATTTTACAGAATAATCATAGACTGGAGAGGTGTTAAATTAATATTTTCCATTCACTATAGGTACGGATAAATTCCGTTCCTTGGTGAATGGAAGAATATGCTTTTCATGATGGTTGGTTTTATCTAATATTTGTTTAAAGCTTTCAGCAATGCGGAATAGTGTCCTTGTGCAGAAACTTTGGCTTGTACATAGTTGGTTTGTGAAATCTGCCGATAGTTTTGTGCCTCTATCATTTCCACTATTGATACTTTCCCCTCTGTATATCTTTCCAATGCCATTTGTTCGTTTTTGCGGGCTTTTTCCAATGAGTTTCTAGTTAATTGTACTTGTTCCATTGCTTGAGACAAGGATACACGGGCTGTCTGCACTTCCAGATTTACATGGTCACTTACTTGGTGCAGATTATCAGTCGCGCACCGATCTGGAAAGAGGCTGCCCGTTTTTCGTTGCGTCGTTTCCCCATTCAAAAATAGGTACAGATAACTTAGCATAAACGGCATAGTTGGGATCAAGGTCGGATTTAAAGTTATATCCTGGTGAAGAGTAACTTCCTTCTATGCCGACATACAGTTGCGGTTTATATTTTGAGTCAGTCAGTTTCTTTGAGCTTTCGGCTATGCCTATTTGGTCGTATGCTATTTTTAGTTCCGGTCGGTTAGAACCGTCTTGCTTCCATAACTGCTCATTCATTACGATGGAAGGAATGGTATCTTCCACTTCCGTTATTTCATGAAGTGCCGTGCCAATCAGTGAATTAAGTGCCATTCTTCCTGTTTCCAAACTGCTTTTTGCTTGGAGCAATTGGTATTCGGCTTCATTTAGTTTTACTTCTGCCATAAGCAAGTCTTGCGGGTCAACTAGTCCTGCTTCGACTCGCTCACGGATAGTTTTGGTGAGTGAGGCGATAGAGTTTCGATAGTCGGTAGCAACTTGCAGAAGTTCGGCACGGGCTACGGTATTCCAGTATTGCATATCGGTTTGGTAGCACAGGGCGGAACGAAAGTATTCCGCCTGATGTGCTGCCAGACTATGTTGATGTTTTGCCATCCGGATGGTTTCCAGCAGACGCCCGCCTGTATAGACCGGCTGTAATAGGGTAAGTGAGGCACCATATTTCATGTCCTTGCCTTCGAACGTCAGTGGGTTTTGCATACTGGGCAAGTCCAGAGTGAGCTGGATGGGGTTGCCGGTATATTGAAAGTTGGCGTCACCCGAAAGTTTGGGACGCAAATCTTTTCGGGCGGCTTTTTCCAGTTCGATACTTGCAGAGATGTGTTTATCCGCCGCCGTCAGGTCGTGGTTGTATTCCACAGCCATCGACCTGTACTTTTCCAATAAATCACTTTGTTGGGAGAAAGTAGCGGACGGAACACTAAAAATAAAGATAAACAGTATATTAATTCTTTTCATAGGATGCATATTTAGAATTACTCTTAATTTTATAAAACATGGCATATAATGCCGGGGTTACGAATAACGTTAGCAATGTGGCAAACGTCAGTCCGAAAATAATAGTGGCCGCCATACCGCCGAATGCTATATCGAACAATAACGGAACCATTCCTAAAATAGTAGTGGTCGCGCCATAAGTACAGGTCTTGTTCTTGACACTGTAGCTTCTATGATGGCGGTATAAGGTGCGATTCCATTTCGGTGCTGTATATTTATTTCATCCAGTAACACAATCACATTTTTAATAATCATACCTAATAATCCCAGCCATCCGGCGATGGGGAAGAAGCCGAAATCGAATCCGGTGAGCAGCATACCTATGGCAACCCCGATAAGGGAAAGGGGAAGGATACACAGGATAATGACCGGTTGTCTGAAGTTACCGAATAATGCTACAAGAATTACAATGAGCATCAGAAAAGCCAAAGGAAAGAACTTGGCAATGGCCTGCATCGCTTCGCCTTGGTCTTTGTATTGGGCATCCCAGAAGAAGGTATATCCTTCGGGCAATTCTATTTCTTCTATCTCTTTTCGTATTTCTCCGTGTACTTCCGCCATGGTGTGTCCCGGTTTTACTCCACACATGGCTGCCATGGATAACTGACGGTTATAAGTACGTATTTGCGGAAATTCCCAAGTGGTTTCAATTTTTTCCGTTACTTGTGACAGAGGTGCCGAATGCTCCCCGTTCCAAACAGAGAAATCCCCTAAAGATCGCTCGTCTGTAATATGAACCCCTTCCGATTTTAGTAATACAGGTACTTTCTTTTCATTATCCCGATAAATTCCTACAGGAGTTCCATCACTGATAGACTTGACGGATTGCATCATTTGTGCTTTGGTGATACCCAGTGCTCCGGCTTTTACCGGATCGTAAACAGGGCGGATCATTAAACTCATGTTGCCCCATTCGTTGCGGGCGTCCGCTACTTTGGGATTGCGGCGCATGATTTCTATTGCTTTCCCTGCCAGTGAATCTAGTACAGCAGGATCCGGTCCTAGAAAACGGGCTTCGATGACGGCTTCTGTCAAAGGGCTAAGCTCGAATTTGTTCACTTTTATCAGGGGTTCGGGATATTTCTGGCGAATGGAGTCTTGCAGTAGCGCATGTAATTCCTTTGAATCTTTGGAGGTCTTGCATTTTACCAGTATTTGTGCATAATTGGATTGAGGACCGAAAGATACATTGGATAAATAATAGCGGGGTGGCGTGCGACCTATGTAGGTAGAAACCATTTCTGTTTCTTCGTGTCCGCGTATATAGTCTGCCAGACTGCTTGCCATGCGGTCTGTTTCGTTAATGTTTGTTCCTTCGGGCAGCCACATATCTACGGTAAAGTATTGTTTTTCCAGTGCGGGTACGAATACTTTAGGAATAAATTTGAAACTCCAGGCAGAGAGTATCAGCATAATGGCCAGTGAGCCGATGGTGACCGACCGGTGGCGGAGCACCCAATGTAAAGCATTGCGGAAACGGTTGTAATATTTTCCGTCAAACAGTGCCGCTTTCAGTTCCTCGGGACGTGGGCGGCGGACAAATTCCTGTATAAAGAAAGGTGTCTGTGTCAGTGCGAACACCCAGCTGAACATCAGGGATACTCCGATAACCACGACTAATGAGGATAACAGTTCACCTGTGATATGTGGTGAATAATAGATAGGAAGGAAAGTAAGAATAGCGATTACGGTTGCTGCCAACAAGGGCAGGGCGGTAGTCGAGCAAGCCTGCATGATGGCTACACGTTTCCGCATTCCACGCTCCATATTGATTAAAGCGGAGTCTGACACAACAATGGCATTGTCTACCAACATCCCCATGGCGATAATGATGGCGGCCAGTGACATTCGCTGGAGTGCGATGCCGCAAGCCATCATGACAATGAGAGTGGCGAAGATGGAAAAAATCAGTCCGCTACCTATCAGCGTGCCATTCTTGAACCCGATGAAAAATAATAGAATGGCTATAACAGTTAAAACGGAAATGATGAGATTCAAGACAAAGCCTTGATTGGCAACGGCTGATTCATATCCTTGATCGTAGATAGAGGTCAGTTCATATCCTTCAGGCATGGATTGGGATAATTCGTCAATGCGTTTTTTCACAGCTTCTGCCATATCCACTACATTTCCGGTGGGGACGGTGGAGATGGCAATACCTATGGCCGGATTACCGTCAATGCGCATCAGATTGCTGGCAGGTGTCTGATAACTTTCTTCTATTTGTGCAATGTCGGCAAGGCGGAAATGTTCACCGGAGCGTGATACGATAGTCAGGTTTCTTATATCATCTAATGAATAAAAATTTCCAGTGGATTCAATGCGCAGCCGATTTTGTCCGGCATCAATACCTCCGGCATCCACCACTTTGTTTTGTGCTTCGAAAGCGCGGGCTATATCCGAGGTCGTAATTCCGCTTTGTGCCATGACGGATGGGCTGACAGATACGTCAATGGTAGGTGTCTGTATTCCGTAGATTTCTATTTTAGCAACATCTTTTATTTTCAATAGTTCGTTTTTGATAATCTTGGCTTCGTCTTCCAGTTCCCGATAGGTATGGCTCTTTCCAGTCAGTCCATAGAAAACTCCCAATACATCTCCAAAATCATCGTTAACAACAGATGGACCTGCTCCGGCGGGAAGTTTGCTTTGTACATCATTTACTTTACGGCGTAATTTGTCCCAAAGTTGTTGCATTTCGTCTGCCCGGATTTCCTTTTTTACATAAACGGTTATTTTTGAAAGTCCTGTTCGGTTTTCTGTTTTCAGATAATAAAGTTCACCAAGAGATTGGATGGATTCTTCCAGAACATCTGTTACTTGAGATTGTACCTCGGAGGGGGATGCTCCGGGATACGGAGTCAGTACGAGTGCTTGTTTGATGGTAAAGGGGGCGTCTTCCAGTTTTCCCATTTTGATATAGGAGAACAGCCCACCGGCCAATATCAATACCAACAGCAAGATAGTGACTGCTTTCTTCTGTAGAAAATATTTTACGAGTTTCATGATTGTTTATTTCTGTGATATTATTCGTTTTCTACACTTATTTTCATTCCATCCGATAGGAAGCGGAGCCCACTGTTTGCTACAGTTTCATCAGGATACAAGCCTTCGGTGATAGATACATAACCGTTTGGCAATAGATCCCCTTTCTTTACTTTTCTCTTAGTTACTTGTTGGGTTTTGGAATTTACTACCCATAAATAATCTCCTTCTGTAGAGCGATGGCAAAGGGCTGTTTGAGGGATGGCTGCTCCTTGGGAAAGAGTTGAAACGGAAGGGGCATTTAGGCTTGCTTTACCAGACATACCTGCCAGTAATTTCCCTTCTTTATTGGGAAGTAGAGCGGTCAGCAGATAAGAGAGGTTATTGCGGGTAGTCCCTTTGGAAATTTCCATTATCTTAGCATTATATACTTTATCGGGTTGGGCGTCAAATCGTACTTGTATTGTATCTAGTGCTTGCGCTGCACGGGCAATGTCTTGAGTGACATAAATCTCCAGTTTAAGTTGGTCTATATCAATAAAAGAAATGATGGGCTGGGTTGCTTTCACATCTTGAAATTTCTCTATATATACTTCACCCACATAACCATTGAATGGAGCGATAAGGCGTGTGTCTTCCAGTTCATAGGAAGCTGTATTGAAAGTTGTTTTTGCAGTGATATAGTCTGCTTTTGCTTTTTCATAAGTACTTGCAGAAACATTTCCTTTGCCGTATAACTTTTGTATACGTTCGAATTCCGCTTTTGCCTGATGGTAGATTGCTTCGGCACGTTCTTTACGGATGCGGAAATCGCGCGGATCTATTTCGGCTATGATGCTGCCTTGTTGGTATCGGTTACCTGCGTATACATCGAAACGGTCGATGGGACCGCCTACTCGGAAAGATAACTCGGAAGTGCGAAAAGGTCGGGCAATAAAAGAGAATTCTTTGTCACCCTGATGTGAAACTGGAACAGCTTGTGTTGTTTTTACAATAAGGTCTTGTTTTTATCATTGCCTTCGGCAGCACAGGAAGAAAGTAGTGCGGCAAGGCTTAATAATAGCATGGAATGTACGTTTATCTTCATATTTTGTCTTTTAAGTTTGAAACAAAAATAAAGATTGAAGGGAGAACAGATGGGGAAGAAAATGCTGAAACCGGAAAAAGAAGACCGGAAAAAGGGAAAATGCATCCTGAATAATTTTATCAATGAAGTAAAAAAAGATTTATTCAGGCAACTTTTTATACAGAATAGCTGTTTTTATCAGTAAGATGATTAACTATAAACTCTAAAGAATAAAGCGTATGTATTTTATTTGGTACATTATTATCGGAATTATTGCTGGTTTTGTTGCCGGTAAGTTGATGAGAGGGGGAGGTTTCGGACTCTTTATTAATTTATTGGTTGGTATTGTTGGTGGTGTCCTGGGCGGCTGGGTATTCAGTTTGTTTGGTATTGCAGCAACTGGTATTATTGGCAGTCTTGTTACCTCTATTGTGGGAGCTATATTATTGTTGTGGATTGTTTCTTTGCTCAAGAGGTCTGATATTTCTTGAATTATAAGAGTAAAAAAGAACCGTCCTGACGACACGCTTGCCGGGGGCGGTTCCTAACCAAACAAATCAAAAAATATAAGTATATTAACTAATTGCTTCCACCTCCTAAGGCACGGTAAAGCATGATATGCAGTTTACAAGATTCCACATTCAGAGCGATACGTTCCAATTCACAATCCAGGAAACGTTCATCGGCCGACAGTACATCCAGATAGCCTGCGAATCCTACTTTAAACATTTCATTTGCATTATAAATAGATCGATGATGGATACGGCTTTCTTCTTCTTTCAACTTTTTGCGCTGGTGCATTTGCGATGATGCAGTAATGAGGTTTAATACTTCTTCATAGGCTTTTAATACCGTATCGTGATATCCTAACAAAGCGATGCGTTGCTGGCTTTTCGCATCATTCCATAATGCACGTATAGTATTTTGTTTGAATATAGGTGCTGTTATACCTGCACCGAGATTGTAAACCAGGGATGCAGGAGCAGTAAACCATTTATCCAGATCAAATGCGTTAAAACCTCCGTTTCCTCCAATCACGATGGATGGGAAGAAAGCTTTTCGCGCTGCAGATACGTCGGATTTACTAGCTAATAACTCCAGTTCGGCAGCCTTTATATCCGGGCGATATTGCAAAAGTTGTGACGGGATTCCTGCATCTGTGGGAAACTCATAACTACATGCAGTTTCAAATGACACTCGTTTCACCTTGAAAGGCAGTCGTCCTAATAAGGTGGCGATGGCACGTTCCTTTTCACTTATTTGCTGTTCGTTTGCAAGCAGCATTTCTTCCAATTTAAGGCGTCGTGACCGGAATTGGTCTACAGAAAGTCGGGTTACTTCACCTTCTTTCATCAGTTCATCGGTTAAATTATAAGCATCTCTGGCTGTTAGGATGGCTTCGCGTAGCACATATCGCTGTTTATCCAGTCCTATTAATTCAAAATAGTGTGTACCTACTTCTGATATCAATAAGGTGCGTGCCAGACGCATAGCTTCTACAGACTGCATCCAGCGGGATACGGTCGATCGTTTTTTATCGGTTAGCTTACCCCATATGTCAGCTTCCCATTGAAAATTGAGTCCTAGGTTGAAATTCCGGTAGGGATCTGGAATATGTTTGTCTTTTTCTAAATCGGGAGTGTTGGTGGTGCTGTTACCAACTCCGTCCATAGTGTACTCGCCAAAACGTTGTACTCCACCATCAATGCCTAATGAAAGATCGGGCAGCAGCGCTCCTTTTCCTACTCGAACTTGTGAACGGGCAATGGATATCCGTTCTATAGTTTGAAGGAATGAATGATTGTTATTTAACGCTTCGGCTATATAACTTTGCAATAACGTATCTGGAAAAAATGTTTTCCATGACATGGAAGAGATAGTAGTGCTGTCCGTTTCCCTATCCATATAGAACTTGGGTAACTCTATCTTTTCTGTCGGAGTAAGGGAAGGGGCTTTGCAACTTACCATAATCAGACAGAAAGCTCCTATTATTAAACCTGTTTTGTTTATATTGTTATTTTTCATCTTCTTCATCATAGCTGACTTTATTACGGTTAAGATGTGCAGACCAACTCTCGAAAATAAGGTAAAGTCCAGGTACAAGGAAGATTCCTACGAATGTACCGATAAACATACCTCCGGCGGCAGCTGTTCCGATGGAACGGTTGCCCAAAGCACCGGCTCCGCTTGCCATTACCAACGGGATTAGTCCGCATATAAATGCAAAGGATGTCATCAGGATGGGGCGCAGACGGCTTACGGAACCTCTAACGGCAGCATCAAAGATGCTCATTCCCTGTTTGCGGTACTGGTTGGCCATTTCCACAATAAGAATGGCATTTTTGCCTAGCAGACCAATCAACATTACCAAGGCTACTTGGGCATAAATATTATTTTCCAAGCCTGCCAGTTGCAGGAAAAAATAAGAACCGAAGATACCTGCCGGCAATGAAAGTATGACGGGAAAAGGCAGTAACAGACTCTCGTATTGTGCTGCCAGCAACAAATAAACAAACAGCAGGCAGATACCGAAAATAAGAACGGTTTGTCCACCCGAATCTTTCTCTTCACGAGTAACTCCTGACCATTCTATATCATAACCGCGAGGTAATGTCTCTTTGGCAATTTGTTCCACTGCTTCGATAACCTCTCCTGAACTGACTCCTTCGGCAGGTTCACCTGTAATCAAGGCCGAGGTGAACATATTGTAGCGTGTAATCTGGTTAGGACCGAATATACGGTCCATCGTCATAAAGTTAGAGTAGGGTACCATATTCCCGTCCTTGTTCTTGGCATAGAACTTATACAGATCTTCAGGATTCATACGATACTCTGGAGAAGCCTGTAACATCACCTTATACATTTGTCCGAAACGAATAAAGTTGGATGAGTAGAAACTGCCGATATAGGATTGGAGTGTTTCCATGGATTCATTTAGATTTACTCCTAATTTAGCTGCTTTAGCAATATCCACTTTCAGCAGATATTGTGGAAAATTAGGATTGAATCCTGAGGTTGCTCCCACAATGCGCGGATCTTCATTCAGTTTTTCTACTAATGTATTGGCAACATCGGCAAATTCTGCAAAGCTGCCTGCTGTTTTATCTTGTAAACGAAGTTCGAAGCCGCTGGCATTACCGAATCCCGGAACTGTAGGAGGCAGGAAGAACTGAATATCCGCATCTTTGATATGCGAGGTGCGGTCTTTGTATATCTCTATAAGTTCGGCTGCTGTTTGATCGCGTTCACTCCACGGGGTGAGATTAATCATACCCATACCGAAATTGGCACCTTCCGTTTCAGTCATCAAACTATAACCTGCTAATGTGGAGATGCTTTCAATTTCTTTGAAAGGAAGCAATGCAGCTTGTACAGCGTTCAAGGCTTTTTCGCTGCGTTCCAATGTTGCTCCCGGAGGCGCATCTACATTGACATAAATCATACCTTGGTCTTCATTGGGAATAAAGCCTGAAGGAAGTACCTGGCTCATGCCGAAAGTGGCAAGGAAGAAAATAATCAGTGTGGCATAAGTGATTATTTTCCGGCTCAAATACTTGTGTAATCCGATATTGTATTTCTTTTCAAAGCGGTCGTACCGGCGGTTGAAAAAAATAAAGAAACGACGTAGCCATCCTGCTTTTTTCTTCTTTTTTCCATCAGCGGGTTTCAGTAACAAAGCACATAGGGCAGGCGAGAGGGTCAATGCGTTTATTCCTGAGATAACAATGGCTACCGCCAGTGTCAATGAGAATTGCCGATAGAAAATACCTACAGTTCCCTGCATGAAGCCCACCGGAACAAAGACTGCCGACATGACTAGCGTGATGGCAATAATGGCTCCACCGATTTCATTAATAGCTGCTACAGATGCTTTATAAGGAGAGAGTTTCTCATGATGCATCTTTACATGGACAGCCTCTACGACGACTATTGCGTTGTCTACTACAATACCTATTGCGAGCACAAGGGCGAATAAGGTCAACATATTTATGGAGAAGCCCAGCATTTCCATAAAAAAGAATGTACCGACCAATGAAACTGGTACGGCGATAGCCGGAATTAAGGTGGAACGGAAATCTTGTAAAAATATATACACCACAATAAATACCAGTATGAATGCTTCGAGCAGTGTCTTCAGCACTGACTGTATGGAGGCGTCAAGAAAGCGTGATACGTCATAGGAGATATTGTAATCCATGCCAGGCGCAAAACTGCTTTCTTTGATTTCTGCCATTTTGGTTTTAATATTTTGGATGACTTCCCTTGCATTGGAGCCGGGGCGTTGTTTGATCATAATAGATGCCGATGGCCTTCCGTCGGTCATAGAGGTCATGTTATAATCTTCAGAATCGAATTCAATAGTGGCAACGTCTTTCAGACGTAGCAGTGAACCATCGGGAAGAGCTTTCAATACAATCTCTCCATATTCTTCTGCTGTGCTGAACTTTCCGGTATATTGTAATACATATTGCAGTTGTTGGGGTAATTTGTCTGAACTGATACCTGTCTTGCCGGGTGCTGCTTCTATGTTTTGATTACGGATGGCTTCAGTTACATCTTGAGGTACCATGTTGTAGGCGGCCAGCCGATTAGGATTCAGCCATACACGCATGGCATAATCACGGCTACCCATGATTTCTACCAAGCCTACACCGTCAATACGTTTTAATTCGCGCAAAATATTGATATCGGCAAAGTTATAAACAAACTTTTCGGTATGTGCACTGTCCGTACTCATGATGTTCAAGTACATCAACATACTGTTTACTTCTTTTTCTGTAATAACTCCGGCACGGATTACTTCTTCAGGCAATTCGTCTAGTACGGTAGTCACACGGTTCTGTACATTTACGGCAGCTACGTCCGGATCGGTTCCCACTTTAAAATAAATAGTAGTAAGGGACATACCGTCGTTGGTACAAACAGTGGTCATGTAGGTCATGCCGGGTACTCCGTTGATGGCACGCTCTAACGGGGTGGCGACTGTTTTAGACATCACATCGGCACTAGCCCCGGTGTATCGGGCGGTTACCGTTACAGATGGGGGTACGATATCGGGAAACTGAGTGATGGGCAGTGTCAAAATAGACAGTACGCCCAAGCAGACGATAATGACGGAGATTACTCCTGAAAGTATCGGTCTTTTTATAAATAGCTTAAACATAAACTGTCCGTTTTATTTTACGATAGGTTGTTTTAATTCAACTTCTTTTCTGATTGCTTCCATATCAATGGTATCAGTCTTGATGGTAATGCCATCCTTCATCATTTGCACTCCCTCGTATACGATGGCAGTGTTAGGAGAGAAGTCTTGTGTCACATAGTAATTATTATAGCGTTCCAGCGGTTGGAAGCTGCGTACTTTTACTACACTGGCACTATCAACGGTATATACATAGGTGAAATTGAATTTCGAATGTTGATTTCTGGGGAACTAGGCAGATGTTGTCCATTTGGGTCATCATACGTACTTTTCCAGTCACTCCATGTTTCAGCAGTCCGTCCGGGTTCGGAAAACGGACACGGAAGGCAATGGAGCCGGTTCCTCGTTCAAAGTCACCTTCTACAGTTTCTAATGTGCCTTTGTGGGAGTAGATGGAACCGTCTGACAAAATCAGTTCCACATTATTTTCTTCGTGCTGTTTTTGTCCGCTAAGTTGTTGGCGCTTGTATTCCAGATACTCGCTTTCGTTCACTTTATAGTAAGCAAAGATCTCGGAAATATCACTTACGGTAGTCAGTAAGCTTTGCGGATTTACCAGACTTCCCGTCTTATAAGGAATACGGTCTATGTAGCCGTCAAAAGGGGCAGTGATAGTGGTGTAAGAATAATCCATCTGTGAACGTTGCATTTGTGCTTTTGCCTGTTCCACTTTCATTTGGGCTACTTCTTTTTCTTTATTGGCTTGGTCGAGTCGGATTTTTGATAAGATTTGTTTGTCAACCAGCCGGCCTATTCTTTCGGCTTCATAATTTGCCATTTCATATTGTGCCTGTGCTTGTTTGTAATTGGCTTGCGCCTCTTTTACCGTTTCGCTATATTGGTCGGAACTGAGTTGGAATAGGGGCTGTCCTTTTTTGACTTTCTGTCCTTCGTCTACATATATTTGTTGAACAAATCCTTCCACTTTGGGCTTAATTTCTACAAACTGTATAGCTTGCACATCAGCTACATATGAGCGTGGAAACTCAATGGTTGTGGGGTGAAGAATGGTGATGGGAATGAATTCTTTGTGATGTTCCTGCTTGTTGTCCGATTGACCACAAGAGCATAGCAATCCTGTGCATGTACACAGGACCGCAATTTTCTGAAAATTACTCTTCATGAAATTACGAATACAATTTAAAAAGATTAATAATTGAGTTTGAGTAAATAAAAGATCCGGCTTGCATTCAAATCTTTCAGAATACAAGGCCAATATGTATGAATATGCTTTAATGTGACATATTAAATGCGGTACACACAAAAGATAATGTGATGATGTACCACTTTCCCCGGATTTTCACTGACAGGTGTGTAACTTTGTACCGGAACTTGGGGAATAGCAAAAAGATTGACCAGCATGTCGATAGTGCAGGGTAAAAAACGACTGTTTGGCAGTTGTGCACGTCCCGACTGGAAATAATAAGTTTCTTCTCCTCTGCTTTCTTCATTGTTGTCAGAAGGCAGGGTGGGTTGTTCCATCGTTTCTACCATAGCCAGATTGGCATCAATCAGTGGAGCGCATACATCAAATTGTACGAGTAATAACATAATTACGCATACTATTCTTACCACATATTTTTTGATACCGTTGAACATGAAAGATACTTTGTTTGTCAATTCGTTTGCAAATTTAATATAATTGAACACTGTTTTCAAACTAATCTTCCAAACTTAGTGAGTTTTAATATATCCTTTCTTTTTTGGAACTACTATCCTTTATACTGACTGAAATCTGTTATTTTTGTACTCAGTATTTTAAATAATCAGATAATATTACTTATGTTACAACCCGAATTGAAATTTCGTCGAGATAAAATACGCTATTTGATGGCTCAACAAGGCATTGATGCTGCCCTGATAGCTTGTAATGTAAATTTGCTTTATACGTATGGTGAGATAGTGAACGGCTATCTTTATTTACCGCTTCATTCACCGGCACTTCTCTTTGTAAAACGTCCTAATAATATTGTGGGAGAATTTGTATTCCCTATTCGTAAACCTGAGCAGATAGTGGACTTGTTAAAAGAAAATGGTATACCTGTAGCTTCAAAGATAATGTTGGAAGGCGGGGAACTGCCTTATGCGGACTATATGCGTCTTGCATCTCTTTTTCCTGAATCGGAGGTCGTGGATGGAACTGCTATTATTCGTGAAGCGCGTAGCGTAAAGACTCCGCTGGAGATTGAACTTTTTCGTCGGTCGGCTGCTTTACATGCTCGAGCATATAGTAAGATTCCCGATGTATACCATCCGGGGATGACTGATCGTGAACTATCTGTTGAGGTGGAACGCCTGATGCGACTGGAAGGTTGTCTGGGAATATTCAGAGTATTTGGTCAGAGTATGGAGATATTTATGGGAAGTGTGTTGGCCGGAGATAATGCAGCTACTCCTTCGCCTTATGATTTTGCCTTAGGTGGTAAGGGATTGGATCCGTCTTTGCCCGGAGGAATGAATGGAACTTTGTTGAAAGAGGGGTATAGTGTAATGGTGGATATAGGGGGAAACTTTTACGGATATATGTGCGATATGAGTCGTGTGTTCTCCATTGGAAAATTAAATGATGAGGCTTATGCAGCTCATCAAGTCTGTCTTGAAGTGCAGGATAAGGTTGCCTCTATGACGGCGCCTGGTGTGGTGTGCGAGGATCTTTATAATGCGGCCATTGAGATCGTGACGAAAGCCGGATTTGCCGATCGTTTTATGGGGGTGTCCCAACAGGCACGTTTTATAGGACACGGCATCGGGTTGGAAATCAATGAGGCACCAGTGTTGGCTCCGCGTATCCGGAGGGAGTTGGAAGAGGGAATGGTGTTTGCCCTTGAACCTAAAATCGTATTGCCGGGAGTAGGACCGGTCGGCATTGAAAATTCTTGGGTAGTTACAGAAAACGGAGCCGGCAAACTGACCATTTGTAATGAGGAGATTATAGAGCTTTGATTCCTTGGATGTAAATATTGAAGCGGAAATATCAAAAAAACGAAAAATTTTATGGTTCTTGTTCTAGTGTCATTGGGGGCAAAGTGAAGAACTTGAATATAAAAAAGATCCCGAAACTAAAAGTTTCGGGATCTTACATGGTTTGAAGTATATTTTTTATTCCCACTCAATGGTCGCATTGGGTTTGGGCGACAGGTCATAGCATACGCGGTTCACATTCTTTACTTCTTTTAGAATACGGTCGGTAATTTTCATCAGAATGGACCAGTCTATCGGTTCGATAGTAGCTGTCATAGCATCTACGGTGTTGACAGCTCGGATAATAACAGGCCAGTCAAATGAACGGGCATTGTCACGCACGCCTACTGATTTGAAATCGGGTACTACGGTGAAATATTGCCATACTTTCTTGTCCAAGCCTGCCAGTTGGAATTCTTCACGCAAGATGGCGTCCGATTCGCGAACAGCTTCCAAGCGGTCACGAGTGATAGCCCCCAAACAGCGCACTCCCAAACCAGGACCAGGGAACGGCTGACGGTAGACCATGTCGTATGGTAAACCAAGTTCCACTCCGCAGGCACGGACTTCGTCTTTGAACAACTGGCGTAAAGGTTCTACTAATTCAAACTGTAAATCCTCGGGTAAGCCACCTACATTGTGATGGGATTTAACCATTTTGGCTGTTTTAGTACCACTTTCTACGATATCAGGATAAATTGTACCTTGTCCCAAAAAGTCGATTCCATTTAGCTTACGGGCTTCCTCTTCGAACACACGAATAAATTCACCACCGATAATCTTGCGTTTCTGCTCCGGATCAGTTACATTTTCCAGTTTACTCAGGAAACGGTCTGTAGCATCCACGTAAATCAAATTAGCGTTCAACTGATTTTTGAAAACTTCAATTACTGCTTCCGATTCACCTTTGCGCATTAATCCATGGTTCACATGTACGCAGACCAGATTATTGCCGATGGCTTTCAGCAACAGGGCTGCTACTACAGAACTGTCTACACCTCCGGAAAGTGCCAATAATACTTTCTTGTCGCCTACCTGGCGGCGGATCAATTCAATCTGGTCATTGACAAAGTTTGTCATATTCCAGTTAGCCTCTGCCTTGCAGGTATCAAAAACAAACGATTGTACAGCATTCTTTATTGCTTCCACATCATCCGTCAGTTGGGGAAGCTTCACTTCGCAACATGCTTTGTCATGACCGGCAGCCATTACGGGGATCCCTGCTTTGTAAATCTCGGGAAGCACGTCAATATCCACTCCGTCAATTACATGGTTGGGACCGCCATTGATAATGACACCCTTTACATTGGGCAATGCTGTCAGCTCGGCGGCTGTGATATCGTGCGGGTAAATTTCACTATATACACCCAAAGCACGAATGGCTCTGGCAAGCACGGTGTTTTCGGTGCTTCCCAAATCCAAGATAACAATCATATCTTGTTTCATTCCGTTATGTTGTTTTTAAGTTATTAGTTGGTTGTCTATTATTCCCACTCAATTGTGGCAGGCGGTTTGGACGAGATATCATAGCATACGCGGTTTACACCTTTTACTTTATTGATTATGTCGTTTGAAACCTTAGCCATAAATTCATAGGGAAGATGAGCCCAGTCGGCGGTCATGGCATCCGTACTAGTTACGGCACGTAGGGCAACGGCACGTTCGTATGTACGTTCGTCCCCATTACTCCCACACTTTGTACGGGTAGCAAGATTACGCCTGCCTGCCATACTTGGTGGTAAAGGGATGTTTCGTTTCCGTCCGAGTCTTTCACTTTCCAGTCTCTCAATCCTTGGATATAGATATCATCGGCGTCTTGCAGAATACGTACTTTCTCAGGAGTGATATCACCCAAAATACGTACCGCAAGTCCTGGTCCGGGGAATGGATGGCGTGTAATCAGATGTTCCGGCATACCTAGTTCACGACCTACGTGGCGTACTTCATCCTTGAATAGCAGACGCAGAGGCTCGCATAGTTTCAAATTCATTTTTCAGGTAGTCCACCTACGTTGTGATGACTTTTGATTACAGTGCCGGTGATACTTAATGACTCGATACAGTCAGGATAAATGGTACCTTGTGCCAGCCATTTCACATCTTTAATTTTATGAGCTTCTTCATCGAATACGTCAATAAAACCTTTGCCGATAATCTTACGCTTCTTCTCAGGTTCTTCCACACCTGCCAGTTCACTGAAGAATTTTTGGCTGGCATCCACTCCGATTACATTCAGTCCGAGACATTCATAATCATGGAGTACATTTTTGAATTCGTTCTTACGCAGCATGCCGTGATCTACAAAAATGCAGGTAAGATTCTTGCCTATCGCTTTATTTAATAATACGGCTGCCACAGATGAGTCTACTCCGCCACTCAGCCCCAGTACTACTTTGTCATTTCCCAGTTGCGCTTTCAGTTCGGCTACAGTCGTTTCAATGAAAGAGGCAGCGCTCCAGTCCTGTTTCCCCCCGCAAATGTCGACTACAAAATTTTTCAGAAGCTGGGTTCCGTCTTCACTGTGGAACACTTCCGGGTGGAACTGTACTCCCCATACTTTCTCTTCCTTTATTTGATAAGCAGCGATGGCTACTTTATCTGTTGAAGCGATAATTTTGAAATTCTCCGGAATGGCGGTGATGGTATCTCCGTGGCTCATCCATACTTGTGAGTGTTCACGGACGTTCTTCAATAGTGGGTTCTCTTGGTCGAAAGTGGAAAGGTGTGCACGTCCGTATTCACGTGTGCCGGCCGGCTCCACTTTCCCACCGTTTGTATAAGACATGAACTGTGCACCATAGCAGATACCCAAAATAGGATACTTTCCGCGAATGTCACTCAAATCGACTTTAAAGGCGCTTTCATCATAAACAGAGAAGGGGCTTCCCGAAAGGATAACGCCGATTATGGACGGATCATTGTGTGGAAATTTGTTGTAAGGCACAATCTCGCAATAAGTATTCAGTTCGCGAACGCGACGGGCTATGAGCTGTGTGGTTTGTGAACCGAAGTCGAGAATAATGATCTTTTCTTGCATATATATTAAGATATGTAAATGATTTCGTGCCGCAAAGATACTCAGAAAAAATAAAAATCCGTCATGCTGTTGAGGCTTTTTATAATTGAATTGGAAAAACTTTGTTCTTCCTGCTCCCTTGTGGAAAAATATGCAAAAAAAAGATTGGAATGTTTAGGAAATGTCGGCTGGTATATAAATCACGGGCTGTCCGACAAGCATTTGAGGGCAGCCCGTTTTTTGTGTGGATAATATTTTATTTTTTGCCAGCCTGTTCCTTCAACAAGTCACGGATTTCTGTAAGTAATACCTCTTCCTTGCTAGGGGCAGGTGGGGCGGCGGGAGCAGGAACTTCTTCTTTCTTGCGATTCAGCTTGGCAAGTAATCTTATAAATAAGAATATAGAAAAAGCAATGATGATAAAGTCGAAAGTAGCTTGTAGGAAGTTGCCATAATTCAACGTTACGGCAGCTTTTTCAACTCCATCCACTACTTCGGCCGGCTTTAATTGTAGTTTCAAATCTGTAAAGTTCACGCCACCTACCAGCAATCCGATGGGAGGCATGATGACATCGGCCACAATGGAAGATACTATTTTACCGAAGGCTCCGCCGATGATGACACCGACTGCCATGTCAATGACGTTTCCGCGCATTGCGAACGCCTTAAAATCTTGCAAGAAGCTGCTTTTTCCCATTTTTTTTTATTTTAATATGAATTTATGTGCGAATATAAAAACAAATTCTTATTTTTGCACCGCGTTTAGGAAATAAATACTAAACGTTTAACAACATTCCAACGTAGAGTGTTTAAAAGCTATATTATAAAACCTTTAAAATTTAAACAAAATGATTAAAGTAGGTATTAACGGATTTGGTCGTATCGGCCGTTTTGTATTCCGTGCAGCTCAGAAAAGAAACGATATTCAGATCGTAGGTATCAATGACCTTTGCCCGGTTGATTACTTAGCATATATGTTGAAGTATGACACTATGCACGGACAATTTGACGGTACTATCGAAGCTGACGTAGAAAATAGCAAATTGATCGTGAACGGCAATGCAATCCGCGTAACAGCTGAAAGAAATCCGGCTGACTTGAAGTGGGATGCAATCGGTGCTGAATACGTAGTTGAATCTACTGGTTTGTTCTTGACTAAAGAAAAAGCTCAGGCTCATATTGAAGCTGGTGCTAAATATGTAGTTATGTCAGCTCCTTCTAAAGATGATACTCCGATGTTCGTTTGCGGTGTAAACGAAAAGACTTATGTTAAAGGTACTCAGTTCGTTTCTAACGCTTCTTGTACTACTAACTGTTTGGCTCCTATCGCTAAGGTATTGAATGACAAATGGGGTATCACTGACGGTTTGATGACTACAGTTCACTCTACAACAGCTACTCAGAAAACAGTTGACGGTCCTTCTATGAAAGACTGGAGAGGTGGTCGTCTTTTCTTCTGGTAACATTATCCCTTCATCTACCGGTGCTGCTAAAGCTGTAGGTAAAGTTATTCCTGAATTGAACGGTAAATTGACTGGTATGTCAATGCGTGTTCCGACTTTGGATGTTTCTGTAGTTGACTTGACAGTTAACTTGGCTAAACCGGCTACATATGCTGAAATCTGTGCAGCTATGAAAGAAGCTTCTGAAGGTGAATTGGCTGGCGTATTGGGTTACACTGAAGATGCAGTTGTTTCTTCTGACTTCTTGGGTGATACTCGTACTTCTATCTTCGATGCTAAAGCTGGTATCGCTTTGACTGATACTTTTGTTAAGGTGGTTTCTTGGTATGACAACGAAATCGGTTACTCTAACAAAGTATTGGATTTGATTGCTCACATGGCTTCTGTAAACTGCTAATCAGTTAAAAACCATATAGCGAAAGCCGTCTGAAGTAATTCGGACGGCTTTTTTTTATGTAGTTTTGCGTGCTAAGTTGCACATTTTCGTTATCTTTGTGCGACTGTTACAAAAACTTAGGATGGAAAAGTACGATTTGATAACGATATTAGGACCTACCGCTTCAGGAAAGACTCCTTTGGCAGCGGCTTTAGCTTACAAGTTGGATACCGAAATTATCAGTGGAGATAGCCGGCAGGTATATCGCCGGATGGATTTAGGTACGGGAAAGGATTTGGAAGACTATGTCGTGAATGGACAGCAAATACCTTACCATCTGATAGACATTGTAGACCCCGGATATAAATATAATGTATTTGAATTTCAACGTGATTTTTTGAATGCTTATGATCAAGTGAGATGGAAAGACAAACTTCCTATATTATGCGGAGGTACGGGGATGTATCTTGAATCCGTGTTGAAGGGATATAGGCTGCTTCCTGTTCCAGAGAATCCCAAACTTAGGGACTCGTTAGCAGATAAATCATTAGCGGAACTCACCCGGTTGTTGTCAACTTACAAGAAACTTCATAACTCTACGGACGTAGATACTGTAAAGCGGGCTATCCGGGCCATTGAAATAGAAGAGTATTACAAGCACCAATCAGCGGAATACCGTGAGTTCCCGCAAATTCATAGTTTGATCATTGGAGTAGATATAGCTCGTGAGTTACGTCGTGAAAAAATATCCCACCGTTTGAAGCAGCGTTTTGGATGAAGGGATGGTAAACGAAGTGAAGGCTTTGTTGGATAGTGGTATTTCTTCCGAGGATTTGATTTATTACGGATTGGAATATAAGTATTTGACTTTATATGTCTTGGGTAAACTTTCTTTCAATGAAATGTTTCATCAATTGGAAATAGCTATCCATCAATTTGCCAAACGGCAGATGACCTGGTTCCGGGGCATGGAGCGGCGAGGGTTCACTATACATTGGCTGGATGCTTGCCTGCCTATGGAAGATAAGGTGGAAAAAAATCATTAATTTGTTACACACTAAAAACTAAATGTTATGGCTGTAGAACCAAACAGATGGGGGATTATTTATAATCCGAAAGCCGGAAGCCGTAAGACTCAGAAGCGTTGGAATGAGATACGTAGCTATATGGAAAACCGTAAGGTGGTTTTTGACTACGTACAGTCCGAAGGTTTTGGATCGGTGGAACGACTCGCCCGTACCTTGGCTAATAATGGTTATCGAACCATTGTGATTGTAGGTGGAGACGGAGCGATCAATGATGCTATTAACGGTATTATGACTTCTATGGTGGAGGATAAGACAAATATCGCTTTTGGAATCATTCCTAATGGTATTGGTAATGACTTTGCCAAATATTGGGGGTTGGATGAAGATAATTATAAAGCGCGGTAGATTGGATTATCAATCGTCGTCTGAGGAAAATTGATGTGGGGCGTTGTAATTATTTTGATGGAGAGAAGCACACCTCCCGCTATTTCCTGAATGCCATATATATAGGTTTAGGTGCGCGTATTGTACAGATCTCAGATGGTACCCGCCGTTTTTGGGGAATACGTGAGTTGTCTTTTGCCGCTTCCATGTTCCTGTTGCTGTTTGAACGTAAATTGTACCGTACACATCTTTGTATCAATGGCGAACATATTCGTGGACGTATCATGACGGTATGTGTGGGAAGTGCCCGTGGATACGGTTTGACACCTAGTGCAGTTCCTTATAATGGTTGGTTGGATGTGTCGGTTATTTATCGTCCGGAGTTAATTCAACTTTTCTCGGGTATGTGGATGCTGTTGCAGGGACGTATTTTAAATCATAAAATGGTGAAACCTTATCGTACACGGAAAGTAAAAGTACTACGTGCGCAGAATGCTTCTGTCAGTTTGGACGGGCGTATTTTAGACCGCCATTTTCCTTTGGAAATTACGATCCAGCCGGAAGCTATAACTTTGATTATCCCTAATTAAAAACTATAGATATCCATTTCTTGCTTTAAGGATAGAGGCAGAGTAGATATCTCAATGAATAGACGTAAGATAATGACAATTTCAGATTTAAGAAAGACAGATAATTTCTTTTTACTGGCTGGTCCTTGTGTGATCGAAGGAGAGGAAATGGCTCTCCGAATAGCAGATCGTATTGTGAAAATAACAGATAAACTGGGTATTCCCTATGTGTTTAAAGGATCTTATCGTAAGGCTAACCGTTCCCGTTTGGATTCGTTTACAGGAATAGGTGATGAAAAGGCCTTGAAAGTACTTCGTAAAGTACGGGAAACTTTTGGAATTCCTGTGGTAACCGATATTCATAGTGCTGGAGAAGCTGCTATGGCCGCTGAATATGTGGATGTGTTGCAGATTCCTGCTTTCCTGTGTCGCCAGACTGATTTGCTGGTGGCGGCAGCTCATACCGGAAAGATTGTCAACATCAAGAAAGGACAATTTTTATCACCTGGCGCCATGCGTTTTGCTGCTGACAAAGTGGTGGAGGCGGGTAATGATCAGGTTATGCTGACCGAGCGGGGAACGACTTTCGGGTATCAGGATTTGATTGTAGATTATCGGGGTATTCCGGAAATGCAGACTTTAGGTTTTCCTGTAATTCTGGATGTGACACATTCTTTGCAACAACCTAATCAGACTGCCGGTGTGACAGGTGGTATGCCGCAGCTTATTGAAACGGTAGCCAAGGCTGGCATAGCGGTAGGAGTGGACGGTTTGTTTATGGAAACCCACGAAGACCCTTCTGTCGCTAAGAGTGACGGAGCGAATATGTTGAAACTGGATTTGCTGGAAGGGCTATTGACCAAACTGGTAAGAATCCGCCAAGTGTTATAAATGTTATTCGTTGGGGATTCACAGGTAAGATGGGTTAATTTATTTGGACTATGGGGCAACTTGCATGAATAGTATAAAATAAGGTCGGTTTTTGCAGTAGAAACCGGCCTTACCTTTCTTTCTCCGTCAAAACAGAAAAAAGAATAGAAGCAGATGTGGATTATTTTTTTTAGAATATAAGCCTTCATGCGGGCTATATCATTTAAGTAATCTTGCAAATCTTGTTCATGGTCCTCTTCTTCTGCCATAATATGTTTGGCAATATCACAAGTGGTGAAGTCAATTCCGTTTGTGAATTCAGCAATTTGCTGATAGCGGTAGATGGCACAACGTTCGGATTCTACATTTTGTTTCAACAAGATTTCCGAACCGAAATCTACGGGCGCATCATATTTGCAGCGAGCTAAATCAAACCATTGTTTAGGGTCAAGTACGGGTACGCCTTCCAATTCAATGATACGGTCGGCCAATAATTTTGCATGGTTATATTCCTCGGCTGCATGTTCTTGAAACTCGCGTTGTACATCACCGCGCATAGCGCCTTCTACTACGAATGAACCTACCCAGTATTGGTAGAAAGCCAACCATTCTTCGGACAGAGCTGCATTCAGCTGAGCCAATAAGTCCACAATGTCAATTTTATCCTTCAGGATATTCACAGATTCTTTAGCCATAATGTAAAGTTTAAGTTAGTGTTTATTATTATTTAGTCCACAGCAGGTATAGTCATGTCGTCTAACACACCTATGCCTTCCTGGTCTACATCTTTTTTTACGTCAGAACTGGTATAAAGCCAGATACCGAATCCCAGCACAAATAAAATAAGGAGGATGATTCCCCATAATTTACCTTTACTCATAGTTTCTTGGTTTTAGTTTCTTTAATAACAGCTGGTACTGAAAAAGGTTTTGTAAGTAGAGAAAAAAACAGGCGTCTGTTATGGAAAAACGGACGCCTGTGTGTGTGAAGTATGAATTGATATTAGATTTTATCCTATTTTGCTGATTTTTTTTAGTTTCTCTTCATCAATGATTTTAATTTTTCTACCGTCGATGGTAATCAGTTTTTCAGTTGCAAAGTTAGAAAGCGTACGGATTGCGTTCGAAGTAGTCATATTTGATAAGTTTGCCAAATCTTCTCGTGAAAGGTAAATGCTTAGTGTAGATTCATCTTCTTCTACTCCATAAGTATCTTTCAAAAATAACAGAGATTCCGCCAATCGTCCACGAATATGTTTTTGCGTAAGATTTACGGTTCTTTCATCAGAAATTCCCAAATCTATAGAAAGTTGGCGGATAAAGAACAAAGCTAATTCAGAGTTGTCTTTTATCAGTTTCATAATGGCCGGCATGGGAATAAGGCAGATAGTGCAAGGCTCGAAAGCGGAAGCAGCTGTCACGAAGTTCCCTTCGGCAAAAAAAGCTCGGTATGCGAAATATTCTTTCGTCTTTAATACGCGGATAATCTGGCTACGTCCTCCCACACCTTCTTTGTAGATTTTTACTTTTCCACTAAGAAGACACATAAGGTGCATCGGAGTTTCTCCTTCGCAGTATATCGTCTCATTCTTTTTATACTTCTGTATCGTAAAGTTCTGAGCCAAGAACTCTCTTTGTTCCTGTGTTAAAGGTTGCCATAAGTCTGGTATACTTTCAGCAATCTCAGTTTCTGATAATTCTTTTCTAACCATAAACGTGCTATAAAACCGTGTTATAGAGCACAAATATAAGAAGAAAAAATAAAAGGACGAAGTAATCAGAAGAAAAAAGAAAGATATATTATTAATTTATCTTCAAAAAATAACAAAAGGATAGGTTCTTATCTCCTATCCTTTCTTTTTTTGTGAAATTTTATTTGGTGAACAGTAATTCACGATATTTAGGTAATGGCCAAATCTCATCGTCTATTTCTAGTTCCAAATGGTCAATATGGTCGCGGATTTCTTCCAGATATGGACGCACTTGTTCCTCGTAACTGAAGGCTTTCTCTACTTGGCTTCCCAAATGATTTGCTACTTTTCGGGCTTCTGTCATGTTGTGCACGGCTTTTTTAATAGCAAGTATGCGGTTTTGAATTTCACGTACCAAATTCTTCCGGTCTTCGGTCAGCTCTTCGTATTCTTCGGTGGAGAATATCTCTTTCAGACCACGAAGATTTTCTAATAGTCTGTTCTGATAAATTACAGCTGTGGGAACAATATGATTGATAGCTAGATCGCCTAGTACACGACTTTCAATCTGGACCTTTTTAGTAAACTTTTCCAGTTCCACTTCTATACGACAGAACAATTCATTTTCATTGAATATTTTTTCGCCTATCAGTACTGCACGAGATTGCTCATCGTTGAACTTCAGGATGGCTTCGGGTACATGGCAGATATTGGTCAATCCGCGTCGCGCGGCTTCTGCTTTCCATTCTTCCGAGTAGCCGTCACCTTCAAAACGGATGTTTTGTGAAGCGATGATGGTTTCTTTTAATACCTTATACAGAGCTTCTTCCTGTTCCATCCTCCGTTTACTAATTTATCTATCTGGGTCTTGAACTCATTCAACTGGTGTGCCATAGCGGCATTGATCACAATCATTGATGCGGCACAGTTGGCAGATGAGCCTGCAGCACGGAATTCAAAACGGTTTCCGGTGAAGGCAAAAGGAGAGGTACGGTTACGGTCTGTATTGTCTTGCAATATGGCAGGTATGCGCCCGATACCCAATTGCAATGCTTTCTTTTCATCAGGGGTCAGTTCGGCGTCATTCAGACGTGCCACTACTTCGTCCAACATATGGGAAAGATGACGTCCTAGGAAAATAGACAGAATAGCGGGGGGGGCTTCATTTGCTCCTAGGCGATGGCTGTTTCCGGCACTGACAATAGAGGCACGTAGTAAATCTTGGTTTTTATAGACCATCATCAGTACGTTGACTATGAAAGTCAGGAAAAGCATATTTCCTTCCGCAGTCTTGGCAGGAGAGAACAAATTGATACCTGTGTCTGTACAAAGTGACCAGTTGTTGTGTTTGCCCGATCCGTTTACTCCTTTGAATGGTTTTTCGTGGAGCAGTACAGTAAAATTGTGTTTGGAAGCGATACGTTTCATCAGGTCCATTACCAGCTGGTTATGGTCGTTGGCCAGATTTACATCTTCAAAAATAGGAGCTAGCTCAAATTGGTTGGGAGCCACTTCGTTATGCCGTGTTTTTACCGGAATCCCTAGTTTGTGACATTCCAGTTCCAATTCTTTCATAAAACTGGTTACACGTGGAGGGATGGAACCGAAGTAGTGGTCGTCTAGCTGCTGGTCCTTGGCAGACGAGTGTCCCATCAAGGTGCGTCCGGTCAGGCAAAGATCCGGACGTGCATTATATAGTGCGGTATCCACTAAAAAGTATTCTTGTTCCCAACCCAGATTGGCGAATACGCGTTTTACGTTTGGATCGAACATTCTGCAAACCTCAGTTGCCGCTTTGTCTACAGCACCTAATGCCTTCAACAAAGGAGTTTTGTAGTCGAGTGCTTCGCCTGTATAAGAGATGAAGATAGTAGGAATACAAAGTGTGCTGTCTACAATGAAAGCCGGAGAAGAAACATCCCATGCCGTATAGCCACGTGCTTCAAATGTGTTCCGGATACCGCCGTTGGGAAAACTGGACGCATCCGGTTCCTGTTGGATAAGCAGTTTGCCCGAGAAGCGTTCTATAACATTACCGTCGTCACCGAATTCAATAAAGCCGTCGTGCTTTTCGGCAGTTCCGTCAGTCAGAGGCTGGAACCAATGAGTGTAGTGGGTAACATTAAAGGTCTTTGCCCAATTCTTCATGCCATTGGCTATCATGTCGGCCATTTCACGATTGATAGGGGTACCTTTCTCGATTGCGTTTATTACTGCTTTATAAGCCTCACTAGGCAGATATTCCTGCATTTTTTACGGTCGAATACGTGGTTGCCGTAATAATCAGCTAACTTTTCAGAGGGGTAGTCAACTTTAACGGGGCGTCTGTTGGCTAACTCCTGTAGAGCAAAAAATCTCATTTTGGACATGGTGTCTTTCTTTTACTGGTTGTTGGCTGCAAAAATACTGCTTTTTGATTAATAATTCGCTATATCGCTAATCATTTTTCATTTCTGTTAAGGATGTTTATTAAGTATTATCATGCGTCAGCCTGTTGGTTTTTGTTTATATTTGCTCTTCAAACAATGAAAAGAAAGTACATTGATGCACTATATACGGATTGTCAGGTTGATTATATTTTGTCTTTTGTTACCTTTAGCTGTTCAGGCTAAGAGGGAAAAGGTTGATATGCCCGACAAGCCGATGGTGTCCGATTCCATTCTTCAGTGTATTTTCCAGTTTTCGCCGTTCTATTCCCGTATCATTGATGAGTATAAGGCTGATTTATATATAAAAGGAAAAGTAAAGGTACATAAGCGCAATCACCTTATCCGCTATGTACCGTCCATGTTTCGTTTCGAAAAACACATCAATGATTACCTTATGGAATCTCTTAGTGAGCTGCATTATACGGCCCCTGATATATACGACCGTAAGATAAAAAAAGGTATCCACTACATTTCCACGTAACAGGGGACAGATAACGGATGTGATGGATTATTTGAACATGAATATCTATTCTTCTTCATTGATGTCCGATAAACTTCTTTCTCCTTTGGATAAGAAATCTAGCAGATATTATCATTATTTATTGGATTCTATAGCCGGTCCTCCCGATTGCCAGCGGTATAAAATACTTATTATTCCCAAATTCCGTGGTACACAGTTGGTCAGTGGATATATGTGGGTTAGTGATCAGATATGGACTATTCGTGAACTTTATATTGAAGGCGTTTATGATGTGATCCGCTTCAAGGTCCGTGTCAAGATGGGAGAGGAGGGCGATGTGGAGTTTCTGCCGGTGCAGTTTGATTTGAATCTTGTTTTTAAGTTTATAGGTAACCATCTGGAAATGGATATGGGAGCCTGGTTGAAGTACAATGAGATTAAATTTTATGAAGGAGCCGCCCGGCGTAAATCTCAAAAGAAGCATCGCCATGACCTGACGGAATCCTATAAGCTGACTTGTGACTCGGAACAGCTGATAACAGATAAGGAAAAGTTCAATGAGCTGCGTCCCATTCCGCTGTCCGCTTTGGAGGATTCTTTGTATAGAAGTTATGCTTTACGTCAGGATACGCTTTTACGCGTACCGAAAAAAAAGAAGAATGAACATTTGGAGTTTTGGGGGGAGTTGGGTGACATGCTTATCAGTAGTTACAATGTGAATTTGTCCAGTATGGGGAGTGTGCATTGTTCTCCACTTATTAATCCGGTGCTGTTGGATTATAGCCACAGCAGGGGCTTTTCGTATAAGCAGAAGTTTAAATACAGTCGGCTTTTTCATGATGGACGTATACTTAGAATCAGTCCGCAGATAGGTTATAATTTTACACATAAGGAACTTTATGTGAAAGCGGATGCCGATTGGCAATATTGGCCGGAAAAGCAGGCTAGTTTTGAGGTTAGTGTAGGTAACGGTAACCGCATATATAGTAGTGTCGTATTGGATCAGCTAAAGCAATTGCCCGATAGTACCTTTAATTTTGACCAATTGGAATTGGACTATTTCAAGGATGTGTATCTCAATCTGTTCCATAATATAGAAATAGTGAACGGCTTGTTTATTAAAGCAGGTGTTTCCGTACATTGGAGGTATCTGATAAATAATTCGAAAGTCATTCTTGAAAAGCCGTTGCCTGATAAGGATTGGGCTGCATTGCGAGGTATCAGATCAGAATACAATAGTTTTGCACCTCGTATACGTATTGAATGGACTCCCGGTATGTATTATTACATGAACGGTCGCCGGAAGATGAATGTAGGTTCCAGTATGCCTACTTTTATGCTGGATTATGAACGGGGCATTAAAGGTGTATTCAAGAGTACGGGTGCTCATGAACGTTGGGAGTTTGATATACAGCAAAACTTGAAACTGAGCGGAATCCGAAGTATCGGTTATCGCATTGGGGGGGGGATGTTTACCAAGCAGGAAGATATGTATTTCGTGGATTTTGCTAACTTTGCCCGTCGTAATCTTCCCGAAGGATGGAATGATGATATTGGTGGCACTTTCCAATTGCTGGACGGACGTTGGTATAACTCTTCACGTCAGTACTGGCGGGGGAATTTCACCTATGAGTCTCCTTTTATTCTCTTGAAACCTTTAAACCGTTGGCTGGGATTAGTCCAGCAGGAGCGTTTGTATGGTGGTATCCTGTTCATGCCACATCTTAATCCATATATCGAGTTGGGTTATGGCATCGGCACACATATATTTGATGTGGGGGCTTTTGTAAGCACTATCAACGGGCAATTTGATACCTTTGGTTTTAAATTCACTTTCGAGTTATTTAATAAATAATCCTGTTCAAACAATCTGTTTGGTTTTCTGTTTATTACAACATAACAGAAACTAAACAGTGTATGCATTATAAAATATTTTTATGTGTTCTTTTGTTCCCGGTTTCATTATCAGCTCAAAACGGGGAATTATCTTTAACATTGGAACAATCTGCCAGCCTGATGAACAAGGGCAGCCGCACGTTGCAAATGGCGGATAAGGCTGTAGATATAGCACGCAGTGAGCGACAAAAAATGAATGCTTTTTGGTATCCGTCTTTGAATGCATCGGGTGCATACGTCCATTTGTCCAACCATATTGAGGTCAAAGGAACCTTTAAGGCAATTTACCGATCCGGCAAAAGACTTTGTACATTCCATTGTGCCCGATGATAAATTTATTTCTTCTATTCTTGATAATATAGGTGCGCATACCCTTACTTTTCCTTTATTAGAACGTAACCTGACGACCATAGATGCTAATGTGATGTGGCCGCTTTTACAGGCGGAAAACGAATTTTTGCAAGCCGTATCGGCAACCGTACGGTAGATTTGGCCAAAGCAGGTAGGGAAGAGGCGGGAGCTACTTTGCAATCGGAGTTGGTGGAAACTTATTATGCTTTGCGTCTGGCGCAAAGAGTGGTGGATGTACGCGAGCAAACCTTTTTAGGCTTGCAGAAACATTACCGTAATGCCATGAAGCTGGAGGAGAACGGTATGATAAATAAGGCCGAACGCCTCTTTGCTCAGGTCACTATGGACGAGGCCAGACGTGAGTTGGAATCTGCCCGGAAAGATTTGAATGTGGCGCAAAATGCCTTGAAAGTCTTGTTGAATGTGGAAGACGCCATATCCATCAACCCCAGTTCTCCTTTGTTTATGAACCATGATCTGCCCGATGAACTTTATTTCAAGAATCTGGTAAGTACCGGCAGCTATATAGTAAGTAAATTGCGAATACAGGAGGCGATGGCTGATAATCAATTGAAAATCAGTAAAAGTGCATATATTCCTACCATTGCATTGTTTGGAAAGCAGACACTTTATGCAGAGAATCTTCCGAAAAACCTGATGCCCCGTACTTTGGTAGGAGTGGGTTTTACTTGGAATATATTCGACGGACTGAACCGTGAAGCCAATATCCGTCAGACACGTCTTACTAAACAAACTTTGCAACTGGGAAGGGAAAAGGCTCAGAATGAATTGGGTGTTTTGGTAGACAAGTTATATAGCGAAATTCAGAATGCAAAGGATGATGTCGCCGCACTCAACACCACGATTGAGATGAGTCGTGAATTGGTACGTATCCGTAAAAAATCCTTTCAGGAAGGAATGGCTACCTCTACTGATGTGATTGATGCGGAAACGATGTTATCCAAGGTGCAGATTGCTTTTTTGCTGGCTTATTATAAATATGATGTGGCACTGGCATCTCTGCTCTCTACTTGCGGAATGCCCGAAAGTTTTTGGCAGTATAGCCGTACCGGACAAACCGAGAACTTTATATTCGGGAAATAATAAAAAAAGAAAACAATATGGAAAAAGAGAAGAAACAGTTAGGAGTCGCTTTTATCGTTGTTCTTGTGGCCATTGTTATGGTGTCTGCCATTGGGATTATAGCTATGAGCAATAAACCGGTTGTATTGCAGGGGCAGATAGAAGCTACTGAAATACGGATTTCCGGAAAACTTCCCGGTAGAATTGATACCTTTTTGGTCCGGGAGGGACAGTATGTAAAGATGGGTGACACCTTGGTTGTGATTAACAGTCCTGAGGCTTGGGCGAAGTTCCAGCAGGTAAATGCCTTGGAAGATATTGCGAAATTTCAGAATAAGAAAATAGATGACGGTACACGTCGGCAGATAGTCCGTTCGGTAGAAGAATTGTGGAACAAGTCAAAGAGTGACTTGCAACTGGCCACGGTGACGTATGACCGTATTCAGGCGCTTTACAAAGATAGCGTGGTCACCAGCCAGCGGAAAGATGAAGTGGAAGCCATGTATAAAGCTGCTGTTGCCGCCGAACGGGCGGCGCATCAACAATTCCTGTTAGTGAAGGACGGAGCGCAGAAAGAGGATAAAGAGAGTGCCCGCTCCTTGGTGGATGCGGCTCGGGGCACTGTGAATGAGGTTCAGGCCTTGTTGATGGATGCCCGCCTCACAGCTCCCGAAGACGGACAGATATCAACCATCTACCCCAAGCGTGGAGAACTGGTAGGAGCGGGGACTCCCATTATGAGTCTGGTAGTATTGGATGATTGTCATGTAGTGCTTAATGTCCGTGAGGACTATATGCCTTATTTCCGTATGAACGAGAATTTTATGGGAGATATTCCGGCTCTTGATGTAAAAAACAAGGCATTTAAAATCAATTACATCAGCCCGTTGGGGAGTTTTGCCACTTGGCGTTCTACCAAGCAGACGGGGACATACGATATGAAAACTTTTGAAATTCATGCGCTGCCTGTAGAGCCGATGGAGGGATTAAGACCGGGTATGTCCGTCTTGGTAAATCTGGATGAATTGAAATGATAGAAGGATAGCTATGTTATTCTGATTGCAGTGAATGGTAAATATAAATGAACTACTTGAATGAAAGAATCTCCTTTTATAGCGGTATTGAAACGTGAACTGGACCGTATGGTTTCCCGGCGCATTTATTTTGCATCGTGTATCGTCTTGCCTTTGTTTTCTATCTTCTTTATGGCTACAATTTTTGGTAACGGACAGATGGAGAATCTGCCTGTGGGTGTTGTGGATGGTGATAATACAGCCACTTCTCGTGAGATAATTCGTATGACCGAGGCTGTTCCCACTTTCCGCATCACTCGGCATTATGCCGATGAAGCGGAGGCCAGGGCAGATGTGCAGCGGAAAAGTATTTATGGATACCTCAGTATTCCGTCTGGTTTTGAAGCAAAGGTGATGGATGGTAAGGAAACAGCTCTGACTTATTATTACCATTATGCATTGATGAGTGTGGGAAGTGAGATTCACGGAGCATTTCAAAGTTTGTTGAAAAGCATCTCGGTAGTTCCCATTGTCACTCATGCTGTGGCATTGGGTATAAATCAGGAAGAGATAGAATCTTTTCTGTTACCGGTCACCACACAGAATCATCCGTTATTTAATCCTGATATGGATTATTCGGTCTATCTTACACAGCCATTCTTCTTTGTTTTTCTGCAAGTTATCTTGTTGTTGGTCACTACATACTCCATTGGCAGTGAAGGGAAATTCCATACTTCAGCCAATTGGCTGGCAGTGGCAGATGGGAATATCTGGGTGGCGGTCACTGCCAAGTTACTTCCATACAGTTTTATCTTCATCGTTATGAGTATTCTGGCAAACTATGTCTTTTTGGTGCCATGCATATACCGATGGATTGTGGTTTTTGGCGTTGAATCTTACTTCGGCACTATTGGTCATTGCTACGCAGGCGCTGGCGGTTTTCTGTTCTCTCTTTTTTTCCTGCGTTGAGTATTATTATCAGTATCGTTTCCATGGTAGGATCGTTAGGTGCTACCCTTGGCGGTTACCTTTCCGGTGCCTGCTTTATGGCAACTATGGTTATGCGTATATGTGGGGCAATGTAGCCTGTCTGCTGTTGTTCCTTATTCCTCCTTTATTGTTGTTACCTCATTTGAAACGCTCTTTAATCAGTCGGAAATATGACGATATTGAATAATATATTAGCTGTATCTTGGCACGAGTTTCGTGTGATGTGTACCCGCTATTCCATTTTATTGGTACTCAGCGGTGGCATCTTTGTGTATGGATTACTTTATAACTATATGTATGCTCCCAATGTGGTACGCGATGCTCCGGTGGCAGTAGTGGATATGAGTCGCACTCCGTTAAGCCGCAGTTACATCCGTTTGCTGGATGCCACTCCGCAGGCACGGGTATTGACAAACAATGCTGATTTGCCTGCTGCTAAGGAATTGATGAAATATGATGAAGTGGTGGGTATTGTTTACATTCCGCGGATTTTGACGCTCGTGTGGGGCGTGGTGAAGAAGCGATATATATTATGTACAGCACCACTACGGCTTTCCTTTATTTTGCTTCCATGCAGGAAGCGTCTGCTGGAGCCATGCTTGCTGTGAATGATGATGTCCGACCCGAGCAAGTGGTTTTTCTACCTCAGGATGATATACAATCTGTGGTTCAAACAAGGTCTGTCGATGTGGTAGGTACTGCCCTGTATAATTATACCGATGGTTATGGTACTTATTTGATACCTGCCGTTTTGATGGTTGTTATTTTTCAGACGTTGATATTTGTTATCAGCATGTTGAGTGGGAAAGAGCGTGAAACTGGAGATATACTGATGTTTGCAGGCCCTGAAGGAAGGGATCTTTCTTTTTACGTATGGCATCCGTAGTGATAGGAAAATCATTTACTTATTTAGTCTTTTATGCTTTATTCTCTGTCTTTTTTGTTGGGGCTTCTTCCTTTAGTTTTCCAATTGCCTCATTTAGCATATCCGTGGAAAATTGTGGCACTTATGATACCTTATATTCTTGCTACCAGTTTCTTTGGATTGGCCTGTTCGTTATTTTTCAGTGATAGTGATGCTCCATTGTTGTTGGTAGCTTTCTTCTCTGTAGGATTGATTTTCCTGTCCGGAGTTTCTTATCCGCTGGAGTTAATGCCTTGGTATTGGCAATGGATTCATTATATGGTTCCTGCGGCTCCCGGAACTTTGGCCTTTGTTAAGATAAATTCTATGGGAGCTAGTATGTCTGAAATCAGTCAGCAATATATTATCCTATGGATACAATGTGCGATATACTTTGTTTTGGCTTGTCGAGCCTATCGCTACAATATAAAGAAAGCAAAGTGTGAAAGACAATAATTTTATGTGTGATTGTTTTTTATGTAATTCGTTTTGCTGATTCTCCATTTTTTATAAGGTCTGTTTGGAGCTGGAGCGAGGGCCCTGAAAGTTGTTGATATTTTAATTCTTGGTGATTATTCTCTTGTTGTTTCTTTTGTTTTTTCAGCTCCTTTTATGAGATGATGCAAGGGGGAAACTTGCAAAACTTGCACAACTTGCAGTCTTTCCACACACACACAGAGCGCGCGCGATTGCGCGTATGCGTACATTATAAATGGCGATGGATTATTATATCCTGGTAAAGTAATGACATACAATCCGATGAGAGTGTGGAAGGGTAGAGTGGAGGAAGAGGTGGAGTGGTGTGTTGGCTTCCATCTTTTTTCCTAGTTCTAGGTAGTGAATGGTCTGGTTCTATCCTGTTTTTTGTAATGGGGGATGAAGAAAATCTTTCTGGAGGTTATGGTAACCGATGAGGCGGTAGGTGAACAGCAGCCGGCAGCTTTTCTGACAGATATCTGGGTATTGGACGGGATGCTATGTGCTTTTGTATAGTTTGTGTGTTCCGAAGGGTTATAACGTGTGTTCCGTAAGGTTAGTAATGTGACCTTGTACGTTACTAACATAGAGGCCTGTATGTTAGTAACGTACCTTTGTTTAAAAGTAGCTAGGAGGTTTTTCGCATGCAGGATACGTGTCTTCCGCAGAATTATGTGAATTGTATTAAGGTTAAAGTGTGGGTTGCCGCAGATTCAGGAAGTCGGTCCTTTACGGTCAGTGTTTGTTTTGTTCTAGTCCTTGTCTTCCGCTTTCTTTATTTTTCTCCTTGTCAGGCTTTCCTGCTCTTTTTCCACCGGAAGTCTTGTCACGTATCTCCCTTTCCGCCTTTTGTGATTCTGTTATCCTTTCCTCCGTTGTAGTTCTCTCCGGTATCGTCCGTCTGTCTTCCGCTCTCTTTTTTATTTTATTTTTTTTCATATTATAATGTACGCGCAATGTGTGGGTGTGGAAGTGCTACAAGTTTTGCAAGTTTTGCAAGTTTGCCTTCCGTTTTTTTCTTTTCTTGTTTTCCGTCTGTTTTCGTATGGGTTTCCTCGTCTACTCTTGGACAGCCTTCTGAAAGGAAGATTAATACAAGATGGCATCATGAGTCCGCATGTTCACATGATTAAAAGGTATTCCGGTAGACGATGGGGATGCAATTGACGGGGCCCGCACAAGCGGAGGAACATGGGGTTTAATTCGATGATACGCGAGGAACCTTACCCGGGCTTAAATTGCAGATGAATTACGGTGAAAGCCGTAAGCCGCAAGGCATCTGTGAAGGTGCTGCATGGTTGTCGTCAGCTCGTGCCGTGAGGTGTCGGCTTAAGTGCCATAACGAGCGCAACCCTTGTTGTCAGTTACTAACAGGTTCCGCTGAGGACTCTGACAAGACTGCCATCGATCCAGAGATTTCCGAATGGGACAACCCAATATCTTGAAGAGGTATCTTTGCCGGCAAGGTTAAGTGTGACGACACACGTGGCTGGGTAACACCAGCTGGAGGACCGCACCAATAAGCGTTGAAAAGCTTCTGGATGAGCTGAGGTAGGGGTGAAAAGGCTAATCAAACTTGGAGAATAGCTCGCTCCCCGAAATGCATTTAGGTTTTGACCTTGCGGGTTACTGATGTGAGGTAAAGCGACTGATAAGATGCTGAGGGCTTCACCGCCTATCAAGTCTTGACAAACTCGAATGCGCATCAGTTCTACCGCAGGGAGTGAGGGGCATGGAGTGCTGGAATGATGCCCGAGGAGAAGAATCCAGACCACCTGCTAAGGTCCCGAAATGACAGCTAAAGTTAACAGAGTCTGACTGCTAAGACAGGTTGTCTACCGAAGCAGTGGGATCATTTATATGATCGGTAGGGGAGCATTCCAGTCAGCGTCGAAGGGATGCCTGGCAGAAACGGTTAATATTCCGTTACTACCTTCAGGAGTGACGTGGAGACGCAGTAGTGACAGTGCCGCCATCTGACGGAATAGATGGTTGAAGGGTGTAGGAGTCGATCATGGCAGGCAAATCCCACCATGAGATCCGAACCTGACAGTATGCCGCGTCCTTCGGGACAAGGCAATAGTGCGCAATAAGCATGCTGCCGAGAAAATCCGCTAAACTTAATCCTGCAGGTACACCCGTACCGCAAACGGACACACGTAGTCGGGATAAATATTCTAAGGCGCTTGAGTGATTCACGGTTAAGGAACTAGGCAAACTGACCCTGTAACGCTACTGGGATAAGGGTCCTACCCCTTTATGGGAGGGCGCAGAGAATCGGTCAGGCAACTGTTTAACAAAACAGGGCTGTGCCAAATCGAAAGATCCAGTATACAGCCTGA